>CENP01120627.1_pt1 | contig 37123 bp, 40 predicted proteins | sample 361281 | NCBI WGS metagenome assembly CENP01 (sample SAMEA2591122, study PRJEB7988) | marine metagenome | biome: marine biome (ENVO:00000447); feature: deep chlorophyll maximum layer (ENVO:xxxxxxxx); material: saline water (ENVO:00002010), including plankton (ENVO:xxxxxxxx) | depth 70 m
CCGCCAGATCGAACGTATTCTCCATTCCAAAATCGGTGCGCTGAGGTAAAATTAACAGTTTGTGATCTTATGCTACCAATCTTAAATGTGCAGGAAGTATTTTCTTTGCGATGCGGTTCCAGAAGAGGGTTTTTGCTTATTTCTTTTACAAGGCAACGAGTATATGGCCATGTCTCATTAATGTTTCTGTTAAAAATATTTGATCTAAATAAATGAAAAGAAAATGCTCCAAGTCGTTCAAAATCCTGCAAAGCAACTTCTACTAAAGCTTCAAATCCTCCTAGACCATTATCGCTTACCCATTGCATTCTGGCTGCTTCTTTTTCAATTTTTTCTGGGATACCTGATTGACAAGCATCCTCAAGCTCTGAAACAAATACAGTTAACCCAAGTCCTTCTTTTGCAACCTTATCTAATATAGATTGATCATCTTCACGCTCAGGAAACTCTAAAGATATACGCTCCATTAATTCTAAAAGTTTTTTTGAATATTCTTTGCGGTTGTCACCGATAATATTCTTTAATGCGTTAAGAATTATTATTGGATGCTCTTTAGACTGGCCCGGGTATTCAGATCTTACGCATCTATCAAAATATTCTTTTATTGTTTTTGAAAGCATATATATCTATTTCTTTTTTTTAGGTGCGTCAAGATCAAAAAAAACGCTAAATGATAAGCCAGTCATTCTAGAAAATTCAGATGGCAAACCTGAGCTCTCATCTTTAATTGGCTTTTTGGAAAATCTATCATAATCTGAATCAGATAATGGATCCCATTTTGAATTAAAGATTTCTGTTATTGGAAGTGAAGATGGATCATGAAAATATCCAAACTCAACACCCCAACGTGGACTAGGCTGTAATCCAAATAAAAAACCAAAGCGATTGCTAGTTCCTCCAGTTAATCCTTTTTGGATGGACATCATTCGAAAACCTATCCATCTCGATTTAAGAAAATCTGTTTCAGTTTTTTTGGTTTTAAATTTATAATAGGTAGCGTCAAGATTATAGTTCGGATTTAATGACCATGCGAGATTAAGCATATCCCATTTATTTTTCTTTTTATAGAGTAAGCGGCTGTAATCTATTCCGGAGCCGTAAATAGGTAAGCCGACTCTAAATCCTAATTCACTATTATCTGACATTCCTATACGATACCACAAGTATGGGACTATATTTTCTACTGAAACAGCATATCCTTTTTTAGCTTTGCCCTTTTCAGGTAAATGTGGATTTATAACAGGATGTGAGGCGCAAGAATAGAGTAAAAATAGATAAGGAAGGGCTATTAATCGGTAAATTGAAAAAATATTACTTATAGATGAATAGGTTAGTTGCAAAAATTAGATATTATTTTTAAGCCAATCCATGGTTACTGATTTTGGCCTAGTTATTGGTATTCGTAGCGCCCTATTTATAATAATTTGCGATATAATTCCCATTGCGCGAGATAAACTAAATAATACAGTGTAATAGTTAAATTCTTTTAATCCATAATAATAGAGTAATGAACCTGAGGCAGCATCAACATTTGGCCAAGGATTCTTTGCTTTGCCATGCTCTTTTAAAACCGGAGGCACAACATCAAATAAGGCTTTAACAATATCAAATACATCATCGTTATTAATATGATTTTTTCCAAAGTCCATAAAAGCTGTAAACCTAGGGTCTGGACACCGTAAGACGGCATGCCCATATCCTGGAATAACTCTACCATTATTAAGTCTTTTCCAACAGTATTCTTTAAGATCTTCTTTTGAAGGATTTCCGCTGAAATGATTTCTTATTTCAAGAACAAATTTTAAACACTCTTGGTTCGCAAGTCCATGCAACGGCCCAGCTAAACCATTTAATCCAGCACCCAAGGCTAGAAATGGAGAAGATAATGACGAAGCTACTGTAAGAGAGCTAAATGCGCTGACATTTCCACCTTCATGATCTGAATGAAGCATTAAATACAATCTCATAAGTTTTTTAAAATCGTCACTGTCGTTAACTCCAAGCATATGAGCAAAGTTTCCACCCCAATCTAAATTTTGATCAGGATCAATTTTTTCACTTAATTGATTTTGTTTCCTGTAAATTGCCGCAGCAATTGTAGGTAAAACCCCAATCAATTTTAGCCCGTCTTCTAATACCCATTTCCAATAATCCTTCTTGGGGGTACCTTCATTAAATTTTTCGACAAAGATGCTCTCAACTCTCATTGATTGAATTGCAATCGAAAGCATAGTCATTGGATGCGATTTTTTCGGCATTGAATCAAGAACATTCCAAACATAATCTGGAACAGTTCTGTGTTCATTTAATTGATTTTGCAGATCAGATAATTGATTCTTATTTGGCAAGTCTCCAGTTAACAAAAGATAAAAAGCTTCTTCTGGTAAAATATTAGTAATGTCTAAAATAGAGTGTCCTCTAATTATCAATCCTTTGTCAGCTGAAACTGTGGAGGTATCACAAATTAAACTTTTAACTCCTCTCATCCCTTTTATAGCTTGAGATACTGTTACACTGCTAATAACCTTATCGCCATTTTGATCTAAAACCTGCTTGAGGTCATTCTGCCATACTGGAATTTTTTCTGCTAATGTTTCTTGGAGCATAATTGTTTTAATAAATAAAATAGTAAATATTTAACGCTTCAATTTATAAACAAATAAAATATAAAATTTGCGTTATTAATTGAAAATATTAATGTACTCTTCAAAAGAGGTTAGTACTTTATCAGATACAGCACAAACTTCCTTTCTGTAAACATTTTCAGTAAAAGCAAAAAAACGTGACACTTTTCCAGATTTCTTGAGTAAATAATCATTAAATCCGTCCCCAATAGCATGCACTTCACCTTCTAAGGATAGCATTTCAACTATTTTTGCTTTGCCATTTTCAGATGACAGTGGGTTATTATGGTTAAAACCTATTATTTCATTATCATTATTGTAAATAAAATCATTCCCAAAGACGTGCTTCTCATGAACTCCAAAATTTTTCAAAGACGGTATCAGCATTTCTCTAAAACCTCCAGAAATAAAAAAGATCTTTTCATTATTTTTTTTAATGAATTTTTTATTTCTCAAAAATGATTTAGTAACGACATCATTTAAACCCTTAGAAACTTTGGAGACATCATCTTTGGTGGCTTTAATAAGTTTAATTCTTTGATGCAGTGAGTCTTTAAAATTGATTTCACCGGACATAGCTTGTTCAGTTATTTTTTCAATTTTTTCAATAGTTTCAAGATGATTCTTTTGCTTAAAGAGACATGACTCCGCTAACATATCTAGGGATTCTCTCGATATAAATGTGCTATCAAAATCAATAATTATATAATCAGCTTTTATCATAGCTAAATGATTAATTATTTACGATTATCAAGAGCGTACTGGTAATGAAAATAGTCTTCTAATTTATCTAGCATTTTTTCTATGGTAAAGTTACTAGCAATATGTTCCTTGGCAGTGATACACCAGCTAGAAATTTTGTCAGATTTATGATTTTCAATTGCAAATTCAATTGCCTTTGTAATAGCATTAACATTTAGTGGCTCAAAAATATATCCAGTTTTCATATGATCCATTAGCTCTGGAACGCCATTTACATTCGCAGCAAAAACGGGCCGACCAAGAGCCATTCCTTCCATGACAACATTTGGCATCCCCTCTTGCCTTGAAGGCATTATTACAAAGTCAGCAGATTTCAAAATAGAATCAAGGTTTTCTTGAAACCCTATTAGTTTAATTTTATCAATAAGATTGTTCTTAATAATTTGCTTGTTTAACTGATCATGATCTTTACCTGTACCCGCTATAAGTATGCTAAAGGGTTTTAAAGGATTTTTTACATTTGATGCAGCCTCTATTAATAAATCGAACCCTTTTTGATGTGTTAGTCTTCCAGCAGCAACAAAAACTAAACTATCTTTTTCGATATCCCATTTTTTTCGAATATCATACATATCGATAGTTTTTCTTAATTTTAAACCGTTATAAATAACTGTGGTCTTTTTTTTATTCATCCACGGAAATTCATTATATGCATTCTGTATTGATTTTGAATTTGTAATTATTCCATCAACAATATTTATAGTTTTTTTGTATTTCCACTTATTTGAAAATAATTGAATCCCATTTCTAGCAATTATAACCGGTACTTTTGCTAGTTGAGCAGCAATGCCTGCAACCCGAATATCTTTATTTAAATTAAGAACAATCACATCAATTGAGTGTTGCTGTAAAATTTTTTTGGTATGCCATATCTTTAAAGGGTTGTAATCAGCATAGATATTCAAAGGAAGCGTATTTAGGTTTTCCTTTTGAGCTCTCAGGAGAAATTCAGAATTAGCTTTTCCAGATAATATAGTATTATGACCTCTTTCTTTTAAGCCATTTGCGGCTGTCACCATCCATTTTTCACCACCACCCCATTTATGTGAAGAAATCGAATTGCTAAAAAAAATATTGAGTTTCTTCATACCTTGTTAATCAAACTGTAAATCATAAAGTCGTTTATAAATTCCGTTTTTTTTGAAAAGAGATTCATGTGAACCTATTTCAGCCACTTTACCATTTTCAATCACTATTATTTTATCCGCTTTTTGAACTGTTGATAGCCTGTGAGCTATTATTAATGCCGTTCTATCTTTCATCAATGATTCTATAGCAGTCTGAACTTTTTTTTCTGATTCAGTATCTAGAGCAGAGGTAGCTTCATCAAGAATTAAAATAGAAGGGTTTTTAAGTAATGCTCGCGCAATAGCTATTCGTTGTTTTTGTCCTCCTGATAATTTTACACCTCTTTCCCCAACTACTGTCTCAAAACCATTCGGAGTATTCTCAATAAAGTCAAGAGCATTAGCCGCCTTAGCAGCCTCTTTTAAAAGATCATCTGATTTCTCACCTTGGGCGTAAGAAATATTATTCCTTATTGAATCATTAAATAAAATAACTTCTTGAGTTACAATACCCATATTATTTCTCAGAGAAGAAAGAGAAATATTTTTAATATTATTCCCATCAATAGTAATCTTCCCGGTTGTTGTATCGTAAAATCTTGGGATTAAATCAGCAATAGTAGATTTCCCAGAACCGCTTGCACCAACTAAAGCTACAACTTCTCCTTTATTGATTTTAAAACTAATACTGTCTAAAACCAGTTCGCCTCCCTCCTGATATTCAAAATGAACATCTTTGAACTCTAAAGATGTTTTAAATTTACCCATGTTGATTGGATTTTTTATTTCAACAATTTGCGGTTTGGTGTCAAGAAGTTTAAAGATGCGTTCTGCAGATGCAGCTCCTGCTTGAATCTTAATATTTACATTGCTCATTTGCTTGATTGGACCTAGAATTGAAAATAGGATCAAAATGAATCTTATAAAATCTTCAGGAATCAAACCTTTCTGCAAAATAACCTCAGTTCCGCCATACCATAATAAAATAACCCCTATAACGACACCAAAACTTTCAGTTATTGGCGCCGCTATTAAATCAAGCTTAGCACGCTTCAAATGGAGATTTAAGTAATTTGCAGTTTCCATTGAAAACTTTTTTATCTCTTCCTTCTCATTGACAAATGCTTTTACAATTCTTATCGAGCTAAGTGTTTCACCTAAAATCTGCATTATATGTGAAATTTTCTTTTGTGTTCTTCTGGATTTTCTTCGAATACTTTTACCGATTGCAATGATTGCGATTCCCGCCAAAGGAATAATAACTATAGCTATCAGTGCTAGCTTCCAGCTTATAATAAAAAGAAGGGTTGCAAATATTAGAATATTTATGGGTTCAACAAATAGCTTCTGAAATGCAATCGAGAGAGAGCCTTGCAATTGTTCAACATCATTTATAATTGTCGATGTTATTGAACCAGTTTTTTCTTTATGAAAATACCCTAAAGAAAGCCCTTGAATATGTATATACAATTTGTCTCTGATATCTTTGACAATATTTAGCTGTACCATATACAGAAGGATATTTTTTAAATAAAGAAAAATATTTTTTATGAAGAATACAAATAATATGGTTAGACACAGAACCTTTAAAGACTCTGCAGGTGTTTCTCTTAGTATCGCAAGATTTGTCCAATATTTTAAAGATTCATTCGGAGTTAGGAATTCTTTTGCTGCCCATTCTGCTTGGGCTTTCAATATTGAATCAAAGTCCAGTAAAATATTATTAATTAGCGTAGCTGTTAACCATATTGAAATACCATTAAGCAAGACAAATATAAGAGCAGAAACTGACGAAAGAACAATGTAGGGCCAATGTGATAACATTAAGCGCCCCATGCGTCTGTAGATTGATTTAGACATTAATCATAACTGATTTTTTGATACCAAGAAATAGAAAGGAATATAATAGTAAAAATAATTAGAAAATTCATGGTTTCATTTTATTATTTCTTTGATAAATCATTTTTTTATGAACAATACCTGCCTCTTTAAACGGTGAACCAGATACAATAAATCCAAGGTTTTCATAAAACCCTATAGCTGATTCTTGGCTATTTAAGTAAATCGTCCTATTTTCAGGTACTTGCTTTAAAATAAATTCAGTTAATTTTCTTCCAATACCTTTGTCCCTATAATCCTTTATAACGGCAAATCTTTCGAGCTTAACCTTCAATCCGTCATCTCTCCATCTTGCAGTTCCAACGGGTGTATTATCAATTAATGCAATAATATATTTTGAAGATTTTTCATTTGAATCAATTTCAATTTTTTCGGAAATTTTTTGCTCATCAATAAATACCTTTTTACGAATTTTAAGTACATCGTGATATTCATGTGACGTATCTACTGCCTTTATTTTTAGATCCATTATTTGAATTTCGGTTTTATTGGTTCTATTATCAACTATTTCTCAAACTTGTAATGAAATAAAAAAAATTACTAATTTCAATAATGCGCAGTAAAAATAAACAGATATTAGTTGTAGGAGATCGTGTACTTATTCGACCAGATAAAGGTGAGAAAAAATCTAAAGCTGGATTATATCTTCCTCCAAGTGTCATTGAAAAACAAGAGATATTGAGCGGGATTATAGTTGAGGTGGGTCCTGGTATACCTCTTGGCAATCCAGAAGAGAATATTGACGAACCCTGGTCGAGTAACGACAATTCTTCAATTAAATATATACCAACTCAAGCTGATATTGGTGACATGGCTTTATTTTTGAATAAAGCATCAATTGAAATTAAAATAGAAAATGATGATTATTTAATTGTCCCACAATCTGCAATTTTGATTTTAATTAGAGACGATATTAATAGCTTAGCTGATAAATAATAAATTATTTAAAGTGAGAATCAAGGAACACTTAAAATTATTCAATATCTTTCGTTTTAATAATTTTGATGAAATTGAAGATTTTTCTTTGAATTCAAACTGGACAGAGCCAACTAATGAAGAAATTAAATTTCTCAATCACCGTGAAAAGGCCGACCCTTCATCAAGCTTTAAAGATAATTTGAGGTTTTATAGTGCTCTCGGTAAATCAGGTCTACTGCAATCAGCAATACTTTCAGAGAGATATGGTTCTTATGAATCTACGAGTAGTTTTGTTTTAAAAAACTTACATGGCACAAAAAAAGTTTTAGACGTTGGTTGTAGTATTGGATATCTTACTTCTTTTTATGCACTAAAAATTCCAGAATCGTCATTTATTGGAATTGATTTTTCTTTAGAATCGATTAAAACTGCAAATAAGATGAAGAGGCAGTTAAATCTAGATAATGTTGATTTTGCCTGTAGTGATATGAATAATATAAAATATCCAGATAAATACTTTGACTATATTGTAGATACTCAAAGTATTTACTACTCTAAAAATTATTTAAAGACATTTAATCATTTAAAAAAGAAATTATCTAATCATGGGATATTAATTACCATACCAGGAATTGGTGAAAAAAATCAAATTAAACTATATATAGATCAAATACAAACTGCTGGGTTTTTAGTGCAAGATTTTAGATTTATAAAAGCTATAAATCTTGGTGAAACAGAGCACCTGCCAGTAATTACTTGTAGTCTTAAAGAGCCAAAAGAAAGCATTGATACTGACAGCATTATTACTAAGCTTTTTAATTCTATTTAAGCAGCTATTAAAATAAGATTACAACTTATCATTTTTAATTGTGATTGAAACAGGGCAATGATCCGAGCCCATTACACTTTCGTGGATTTCAGCATTTTCAACCTCAGAAATAAATGATTCATTAACAAAGAAGTAGTCTATCCTCCATCCAACATTTCTTTCTCTTGCCCCAAAACGATATGTCCACCAAGAATATCTTTCTGGATCTTTATTAAAATGTCTAAAAGTATCTGTCCATCCTGAATCAACATATTGATCTAGCTTTTGTCTTTCAATCGGCATAAAACCAGATGTTTTAATGTTATCCTTAGGCCTTGCAAGGTCAATAGGGTGATGAGCGGTATTCCAATCACCTGCAACAATTACATTAGAGCCACTATCAACCTGTTCATTAATTATTGGTAATAACTCATCATAAAAATTTAATTTATAATTCAACCTGATATCATCTTTTTGACCATTTGGAAAGTAGATGTTATAGAGCAAAAAATTTTCATGCTCAGTTATTAAAACTCTACCTTCAGAATCAAATTTATCAATTCCGAGGCCTTTTTGTACATAATATGGCTCATTTCTAGAGAAAGTCGCAACTCCACTATATCCTGGTCGCTCGGCAGAGTGCCAATAGGTGTAGTAACCATGATCTTTGGTCAAGGATGACCCTAGTTGTTCAACTTTTGCTTTTGTCTCTTGAATGCAGACAATATCAGGATTTTCATCTTCGATCCATTCTAAAAAACCTTTTTTTTCAATCGCCCGAACCCCATTCACGTTCCAAGAAAATATTTTCATAGCTTAATTTTACTCCATAGTGAGAATAGTAATTTATTTAAACAGTCAGTAATAGTAAATTTGATACATAAATTATTTATTATAATAGAAATAAAGTTACTATATAATCATATGAATTCAGATCAAGTTCAAAGCTTAATTCAAAAGGGCATTAAAGATTCTACGGTAGAAGTAATTGATACAACAGGAACAAGCGATCATTTTAGCGTCATTGTGGTAAGTGATAGCTTCGAAGGGCTTTCTCTAATTGAGCAGCACCAAATGGTATACAAGTCTGTTGGCAATTATATGACTAAAGAAATTCATGCACTTGAAATTAAAACCATGACGCAAAAAGCGTGGAAAAATAAAAACTAAAGCGGAGATATATAAATGGACTTAAGTGAAAAAATAAAGTCAGAAATAAATGAAAATCCCATAATCCTATATATGAAAGGAACTAAAGATATGCCAATGTGCGGGTTTTCAAATCAAGTAGTACAAATATTGAATCATTATAATGTCGATTTTAAAGATGTAAATATTTTGACCGACCCATTAATAAGAGTCAAACTATCAGAACAATCTGGTTGGCCAACTATTCCCCAGTTATTTGTTAAAGGCAAGTTAATTGGTGGCGCTGATATCGCAATGGAATTACATCAAAATGGAGAACTTTTAGATATTCTTGATGTTTCAGAAAATTAATATATAACTCTTGGTGGTTTGCTATTAAGTCATATAATTTTGCCTTCAATATTTAACACTGGCCCGTTCGTCTAGTGGTTAGGACTCAGGATTTTCATTCCTGCAACAGGGGTTCGATTCCCCTACGGGCTACAATTTTTTTTAACTATTAAATTATTCATTTCAATGAATGTCCCTTATCATCCTTTATTAATTCATCTTCCAATTGGATTTATTTTTGCAGCGTTAATTATGCATTCTATCTATTTATTTAAAGCTAATTGGACGTGTAGAATAGTAAGTATATGGCTTACTGGGTTCGCTGCGCTTTTTTCACTATTAGCATCTATTAGCGGCCAACTAGAATATCAAAAAGCTTTATCTAAAAACTATTCATCTCAAATTATTAATATTCTTGAAACCCATAAATTAATGGGCAATTTACTAACTTGGATTTTGATAGTCTTTGCTGTTGTTTGGGTAAATATTTTTTTCAAGAAAATGGATGATAGAAGAATCGATATCGTTGCTTTTATTATTCTGTTATCTATAACAATTGGTATAACGATCACTTCTTATTTCGGAGGCACTCTAGTTTGGGTATATGGCGTGGGCATTAAGAGCGCTATCTAAAGTCTCTACCTCTTTTTAAATAAACATAAAATGATTTATAGGTGTGCGATGAAAACAATCCGTACCCTCCGCTTATATTTGAACCAGGTAAAGTGTAAATATTATTTTCGAGAGGATCGCCTTGAAGATAATCATAAAAGTTCATGTCAGTTGCTTGAACTGTAATTAACTGCAAACCGTAGTAATTAAAGTAGAGCCAGCTCATACGAATAGGACCTTTTTCAACAGACCACACAAAAGGGTTCTCACGAGATGGATTATTTTTTGCGTCTCTTAAGTAAGGTCCTTTCCAAAGTATATTTACGAAACTTGTATCATATATTAGGTTAATATAGGTGGAATCACGCTTACCATTCCAATTGTAATCATAGTAATCTCTATCTGTCCCCGGTTCAAGCCCTAAGGTTTCTGTCTCCAAACCATAAGTAAGTGTTCTTACCAGTTTTGAAGATTCATCAATTTCAAAATCCAAAGCAAACATGGGGTAGGAAGCAAAGCTTCCGGTGAAGCACTGTCCGTAATTATACTCTAAGGTGTCTACTTTTGAAGGTATTGGTTCTCCATTACTGTTCATATTATCTGTGTTTATAGCTTTTACAGGTAGTGAAGTTCCATCATTACAAATATAATTTTTTAAGTCTGTTTCGGAATTAATGTTCAACGATTTTGGAACGGTAGTTTCAGATGTTAAAGTTTTACCATTTACTAAGACAGAAAGTTTATAGTTTTGACCTGCTTTAAAAACCACTGATTGTTCAGTTTGATATCTTCCAGGTTGACCTAATACAGGAAAAGCAGTATAGCTATTTCCATCACCGCTAATTGTAATATCTGCATCACTAATCCATAATTGATTGGCTTCCACTTTTTCATCTAGAGAAGCTGAGCGCGACACAAAAATAGTGTCATCAATCATTGACATATTACCTGAAATATTTCCAAAAACAACGTACTGCTCTATATATGGAGATTCAGGGTCATTGAAATCATCGCAAGCAGAAAATGCTATAAAAACTAAAATAAATAGAGGATAAAATTTTCTCATTAAAAATTCCATGTTATACCAATTGTAGGTATAATTGGAAAAAGGCTAACGGGCTTTCTCTGTATTCTAGATTCGTCTTCTTCATCAACATTAGGTTCACCTTTATCTGGTCTTTTATTTCCATTTTTGTCATGTTTTTTCTGATCCCAATCGCCATCATCATCTATGCCATTTGACGTATCTCCTAGAGGGTAAGTATATGTAAAGACATTTTCTCTGTTGTAAGCATTGATTACTTGCATAAAAAGATCAAATTTTCGTCCTTTAACGTCAAAATGGCGAACAGCACCTAAGTCAAGTCGATGATAAGAAGGGTATCTGCCTCCATTTCTCGCAGCTGGAATTGTACGGTAATTCTGTTGAGAATCACCGGGAAGGTTTTGTAAAAAATACCCATTAATTGGAGTAAAGGCCTGACCGCTTTGTAATGTGAACTTAATATTATATTCCCATTTTAAGCTTGCTTGATAGTTAGCTAAAAAATTTATTACATGGGATCTATCCCAATTTGTAAAATACTCCTTACCATTCATTAACTTCCTGCTTACAGACCAAGAATATCCTGCCCAACCACTCAACCTTCCAGCGGACTGCTGAACAAATAATTCAGCTCCGTAAGCATATCCATCTGCAGGCGTAAGAAGATCAAGAAGACTTTCACTATTAACATTTCCATCGGTTGTTGCTCTAGATTCTTCGTAAGTGAGCATGTTCGTAATATACTTGTAATAACCCTCAACTTGAACTTTCAAACCTCTACCGATAAATTGCTCATAACCTAGTACTGCTTGCGTAGCCCGCGATGGCTCACCATTCTCATCAACAGCGAACCAGCTATCAAGGATTTGAGCACTAAAGTCATCTTGAAAAGTTGAGATAAATTGGTGATAGTTGCCTACCGCAAAGTTTATAAAACGATTTTCATTAATAATATATTTAGCACTTAGCCTCAAATCAGGATATATGCCGCTACTATGAGAAGAAAATGTTATTAATCTGATACCGGGCTCAATAATGAATTTTCTATTCGGCTTCCACTTTATTTTGGAATAAAATGCTGTTTCAAATGGCTTAGTTTGAGAGTCAAATAGTATTTCGTTATTAAACTTTGAATTATATCTAATATTTAAACTTTTAGCCTGAGCACCAAAAAATATATTGAAATCTTGGCTACGGAAATATGCAATGTCTCCCGAAAGTGTTTGATCTGACAAAGGATTGTATTCATTTATTCCAGCGTCTCCGCCAAGACCAAAGCGAGTGTAAAATTGACTGTTTGCGGCAAGGAAGTTTCCTATTATTTTTTCACTAAATACTCGACGGTAAGCTAAGCTAATAGTTTTATTTCCCCAGTCTGAATCAAGATCTAAATCTTTAAATTCAAGATCATCTACTCCTCTATAAAAACTAAGCGATATTCTATCTTTTTCATTTAGATCGGTAAAAATATGACCTTGTAAGTCGTAAAAATAATACGGAAGATCAAAATTATCAGTGACATAGGGGAGTACTTTATCAAAATATGTTCTTCTTCCAGCAACTAAAAAAGCTCCTCCGGGAATGGGGCCTTCAATGGTTGACTGTGCAGTTAAAAGAGAGACACTACTACTTCCTTCAATTTTATTTCTATTGCCTTCCCTGCTTCTAATGTCAAGTACAGCTGATAGGCGACCACCGTACTCCGCATTATAGCCTCCTTTAATTAGCTCAGCATCCTTGACTGCATCAACAATGAAATTTGAGAACAAACCACCAAGGTGAGAAGGATTATAAACCGTTATTCCATCAAGCAGGATCAAATTTTGATCTGTATTTCCTCCTCTAATTACCAAGCCTGTACTAAACTCGGAAGTTGTTAAAACTCCAGGCAAAGACTGAATGGTTCTAAATATATCTGGTTCCGCTAAAGATGGTTGAGACTTTAATATTCTTGGAGAAAGATTTACCCTGCTTGGTTCAATTTTGTTTAATCTTTCGATTTCTTCGGCTGTGACATCTACTTGCATCAATTCTATAGATTCAGGATTTAAGGATATATTTATATTCTGAGATGAGGAGACGCTAAAATCAATAAAACGCTCAAATTTTTCATAACCCACATAAGAAACAATCAGTTTGGCAGATTTAATTGATATATCGGATAGCACATAGTATCCATTATTATCTGTTGCCATTCCTTGACCGGTTTCTTTAATGAAAACATTTGCCCCGATGAGGGCTTCTCCAGATGTGCTGTCAGTAATGAACCCGTATAGCTGATAAGACGATACTTGGGAAAAGGTAATGCTAATTAGCGCTAGGAAAGCTAAACTATTTCTTTTGATTGATTTCACTTAATATTTTCTCCGCATGAGTGTTAACATTCATTTTTCTATAAATTTTTTCGATTTTGCCATTCTCATCAATAACAAATGTGATTCTTTTAGTCCATAATGGTGAATTTGCTCCGTATTTAACAGCAACTTCTTTTTTTGAATCTGAAAGGAGGTTAAATGGTAGCTTCCATTTCATTTTAAATTTTTTAAGTGACCTTGGTGAATCATAGCTAATTCCAAAAACCACTATATCAGATTTCTTGTATTTGTCATATATGTCACGGAACCCGCAAGCCTGAATCGTTCATCCAGGTGTATCAGCTTTAGGAAAATAATACAAGACAATTTTCTGGCCAAAATAATCAGACAGTTTATGGAATTTTTTATCCTGATCTTTAAGCTCAAAAGAAGGTGCTTGATCGCCAACTTTTAGCTCAATATTAGTTTTACCTACTAAAGATGAAAAACTAAAAAGTACAATGATGCTAATTGTTAGAATAAAAATGAATTTCATAAATAAGTTTTTTAATAGTTCTTGAGATAACTCAAAGTATCGGTATTGTAAGGAATTTGTTCTATCTCAAATAAATCAAAATGATCTTTTGAGTCACATACATTACTCTCTAAAAGCATAGTCAGTTGGTCAACAGTGATCGGAAACCATGAAAATCTTTGCAAAAAGAATGCCATTGCCTTTACCGCAATGGCCGGAGCAGGTACCATCCATTTCTTTTTGCCATAGGCTGCTGCCATAGTTGGAACTAAATCTTTCCAGTGATAGGCTTCACCGCCCAAGTTAAATGTTTTATTTTTTGCAGTGTCCATAGTTATTGACTTAACAACGAATTCAGCAACATTTTTAATGTGAATAGGTGATAGAGCAAATTTTCCTGCATTAAGCGGCAACAATCCTTCATGAAAACTTGGCGATGGAATAGGAAGGCTAAGCATGTCCTTTTTTAGTTGTGTACAAAATTCAGGTCTACCATCACCACGTGGATCTCCAAAGCAGAGTGAGGGTCTAAAAATTGTCCATTCTAGTTTAGAATGCTTTAAATACTCCTCAGCAAGATATTTTGTACTCTGGTATTTTGTGCCATCTAGTTTTGCTCCATTTGCGCTGATCAATATATAACGCTTTATATTAAACTCTGATGCTAGGTCAACCGTTTGCTTCACCCCTTCAAACTGAGTCTCCTGAAAGGTAATTCCTCTATGCGGAAATTCCCTAACTAGACCAATGCTGTATATAACAACATCTGCAGACTTTATAAGTTTTTTAACCGCTTCATGGTTTGATAAGTCCCCCTCAATTATATCGCATTTATCTGCTTCGAGTAGTTTTTTAGTAGAATTTTCTCTAACTAAAAGTTTTGGCTTATGTTTATGCTCTAATAGTTCATCTGTTATGTATGAACCAACAAATCCAGTTCCCCCAAATAGTGCAACTTTCATTATTTGTATTCCTTGCTTTTTTTTACTTCGTTATTTGTAAAAATTTTATCAATTACTTCTTTTCGATATTTAAATACTCTATTTAAATCATTCCTAATCCAAAGATAATGTAGCGCTCTTCCTAGTACCCCGAGTGGTATAGAGTATTTAATTACATCACTAATTAGTACACCATCCTTATTAGGTTTAAAAGTATGTGTATGGTGCCAGAAAGAATAGGGACCTTTTAGCTGTTCGTCAACAAATTTCTTTGGGGGTTCGTAAGCCGTAATAAGAGTTCTCCATCTCAAGGGAAAACCAAATACCCTAATAGTATATTCAATTAAGGCTCCTCTTTGCATCTTGATGGGTGATGGTGTTAAAACAATAAATCCCATCTTAGATGGAGTGATTTTAGATAAATTCTCAGGTTTGGAGAAAAAATCAAATACTTCTTCTATGGGTGCATTAACTTGATGCGAGACATTTAATTCATAAATTTTCATTGCACTAACTTAACGTTTTGTGTAAATAAATCAAACGGATAATTGAGCGTTTAGAGCGTTATTTTGTATATAATCATTAACTTTAAATTTTCTTTTACACCCATTGTAGTTCATAAATCTAATCTTGCCGAAAACCGGTCTTTCAAACCATGGCCTGTCATGTATTCCCCCTATGCTCCATGCAATACCAGTATATCCATTAGGGTCTCTTCCATCTAATTGGTATTTATCATTTAAGTCTATTGCTATCTGGAGCGCTGATTCTGGATCAGGGGTCCATTCTAAGATTTTTTTTGCCCAATACATCCTCATAAAACCATGCATTTTACCTTTTTCAACCATCTCGATCTGTGCTGCATTCCAAAGCTCATCATGTGTACCCGCATTCTCAAATTCGCTTTTTGAATATAAATACTCACGTTTATCCGATCTATGCTCATTAAGAGTTTTTTTAGCCCATGGATGAAATCCATTAAAGGAATCATAATTTTTGTTGTAGAAACAAAAATTTTCAGCAAGTTCCCTTCTTACAATGAGCTGTTCAAGAAAACTATTTTTACCATCAGAATCTTCAAGGTCATTGATTTCGTTCGCAATATATTGAGCTGAAATTTGACCATAATGTATATAAGGACTTAAGTTGGATAAGTTATTCTTGGTTGGATTATTTCTTAACTCACCAGAAACATCAAAGCGATCCCTGATAAAGCTGTGTAAAACCTTTATTCCATTTTGCTCACCTGGCATCAACCAACTTATTTCATGAACAGAGTTATCAATTTTTAGGTTTTTTAGAATAACATTTGGCTTGAATTCTTCATGCTCATTTTTTTTTAGTGAAAACGGATGAGGGATTATTTTAGGGATAGGATGCATAAATTCATCTAGGAGTAAATGTATTTTTCTTCTAAACGTGTGTGCTGCAAATTCTTGTTTTTCACTTACAGCCCAAGTTGGAACAATATTGTGAGCATCAATTATCTCAAATGGAATATTTATCGCTGAAGCAAGCTTAGCTACTCTATTTTTGTATACTCTAAGTGGAGAGAAATCTGTAATTAAATATCCAGTATTAGCTTTAGTGATATATTTTTTTATTGAAGAAATAGCATCACCTCGTCTTATATGGAAGGGAATTTTGTATTTTTTTAATTCTTCAATTGTGTCAAACAAACCTTTTAAAAGAAATCCATATTGACGATTATTTGCTTCACTAAAGTTTCCATTAAGAGAATAAAAAACACTTAAGGGAGCTTTAAGTTTGATAGCAATATTTTGGGCATGCAATAGAGCCCAATTATTATTTGACCTTCTGTCTCGCTGCATCCAATAAACAACCTCACCATTGGAATAATCTAAGTTGTTGAGTTTTTTGATACGTCTAGTATCTAATTCAAACATTTAGGATTGGTTTTTAAATTAATTTTTTGAGGTCGTTGTAGGTAAGAAACGAATTGTCAATTTTACCCTTGATATCATCCAATAGAAAAAGGCCCTCACCTCCAAATAATATTTTAATATCAAGCTTTTTTGCCACTTTAATACTGTCAAAAATCTGAGCAACTGTTTTAGAAACATTATCTTCAACTACGGCGTTACAACACTGGAGATTGCATAGGTAGAAAAGGACAATATCTATTTTACGTTTAATTATAATTTCGCTAAGCTCACCAAGCTCAGCGTGGGAACCAGAATTGAAAACATTGTATCCATTGTGACGCATTAATACTTCAGACATAACTACGCCAATGTCAGGCAAATTATCTTCAAAATTTATACATAAAGCATTTTTGCCGTTAAAATTACCATTTGGCTTGTCTCTATTTAAACCGTCAACTGATCTCGTAATGATTTTACGAGACAGATATGCATCTGTATGAGCAATTTTGTTATTTTTAAGCCGATCTTCAACGATGTTGCCAGCAACATCAATTACGAAATCAAATAGATCTGCAACAGGAGTTCCATTCATATATAAACCATTGATAATGGTATCAACGGTTGACTCATCAGCATTAAGACTAGCGCTGGAAAGATCAATAGCAAGCTGTTTATAATTCTGTTGATTAATAAGACCATAAATCTTTTTATGGTTTTTTGATTCAAGGCTTAGAGAGTCACTTTTAGAACTATTTGAATACGTTTTATAATAATTACGTATGTGTTGCATAGTAAATTTTCGATGACCACCTGCTGTTTTTTCGCAACCCAATTTGCCGCTATCTGTCCAGCGCTTTAACGTAGATATATTAATACCTAAGATGCCTGATACTTCTTTAGAATTCAAATACTTCATAATTAAAGTTTATTTATATTTTTACGAAAAAACAATGAAAAAAAGAGCGTTTTGAGCTTTTATAAGTGAAGACTGTCTGCAATTTGATTGTATTCTATTTTTTGTTCACTAGTTTTTTTATTATAAAGACTGGTCATCATACTCATTCTCGGATTCTTTTGAAAAAATGACTTATGATCATTAATGAAATTCCAATATAGTGCATCCCATTTTAAATTCCATTCCCCTTTTTTATAATTACTCATTTTCATAATATAATTACTTCCACTAATATAAGGTTTTGTTGACATTATACCTCCATCAGCAAACTGGCTCATTCCATATACATTTGGAACCATAACCCAATCGTAAGAATCGATGAAAAGCTCCATAAACCATTTATAAACTTCATCGGGGTCATATCGTAGCAAGCACATAATATTTCCCAGTATCATCAACCTTTCAATATGATGACTGTATGCATATTTCATTATATTTTTTATCGTATCATCAACTGGTTCAATTCCCGTTTTCCCTGAATAAAATTCATCTGGGATCTTCTTTGTAAAATTCCAGTGATTCTTTGTTCTTTGATATACACCCTTTACTTGATAAATACCTCTTATGAATTCTCTCCAACCAATGATTTGCCTAATAAAACCCTCGAGGGAATTTATGGGTATAGAATGCTGATCTGAAAAATCAAGGCTAGCACTAACGACTTCATTTGGAGTTAATAAGCCAATATTCATGGCAGGAGATAAAACACTATGAAAAATAAACCTGTGTTCTGTAGATATAGCATCCTCGTACGATCCAAAATCTAAAAACCTTTTTTCTAAAAAGAGATTTAAAGCGTTTTTTGCTTGTGATCTATTTACTGGATAATTAAATGAATCTGTCGTTCCATAATTCTGTTTAAAATTAGAGTTGATGTGTTCAATCGTATTTTTAAAATCTACATTTTCATAGGTATTTTTTATCGGTGGTGGAATATTGACATTTTTTGGAAGTTTTTTTCGGTTCTCTGAATCATAGCTCCATTTACCACCAACTGGTTTACCCTCATGATTTACGAGTATGTTTAATTTTTTTCTCTCTTTTTGATAAAAAGTCGTTAGAAAGAATTTTTTTTTATTAAGGAAATAATCATCTATCTCATCTTTGGTGTTTATAAAACCTGGAGTGTCATAAAAATGGGACTTAATTCTTAATTTTTTGAATACTTTATTTAGTCTTTTTTGAACAATGAAGTCATGAGGGTCCACGTAGTGAACCTCGCTTACTTTATTTGATTTAAAAAAACTTTCATAATCGTTAGGAGTTTTTATTGTCGAATTATCCAATATCTTAACATTATAACCATATTCATTTAATTCATCAGAATAACATTTAACGCTTAAAACGTGGAGCATAATTTTTTGTTTATGAAATCGTGTTGGGTACTCCTTATCATTTAAAAAAATAGGGTCCTCCAAGATAAATACAGTTCTTGATCTAGATAAAACTGGATTTGGATAAAATAGTTGATGGGGTAAGATTAATGAGATTTTCATTGATATCTCTTAGAGCTGCATTTTTTACTGCAATACTTGACGTTTAACCAGTCCTTCTTCCATTTCTTTCTCCAGAAAAAAGGACGATGACAAATTACACAAATTTTTTCAGGAAGATTTTTTATTTTTTACGCTTTGGTTGATGATAGACCACCATCTACATAAAATGTTTGACCGGTAATCCAATTATTTGATGGATTGAGTAAAAAGCGAATCATCTGAGATACATCCCGTGTTTTACCGATGCGTCCAGCGGCGTGCATTTTCTCACTCACTTGTAAGGCTGCAGGATTATTAACTATTCGACTAGATAGAGGAGTGTCAACTAAGCCAGGAGCAACTGCATTGAATCTAAGGGATTTTTTTGCATAGGTTTGTGATGCTGATTTGACCATGGATTCAACTCCGGCTTTTGCAGCAACTATTAACTCGTGATTTGCAAGCCCTATTGATACAGCAGCTGTGGACATTAATACAATGGACGAATCTGAAAGAAGTTTTCCTGCAGAGCGAACAACAGAAAAAGCAGATTTAAGATTGATGTTAATTGTATGTTCAAAATCTCTATCTGATACTAGATGTGGAGGTCTTAATGTAATAGATCCTGGTAGAGCTACTATACCATGTACGTGGTCAACCTTATCTTTACAATCAGTAATGAATGATAGGGTTTCTTCGAAAGAGCTACAATCAAGCTGTGCGGACTTAATAATAGGATAATCGTTATGATTAGATGATTCATTATGATATCCAAGGAGTAAACCACAATGATCACTACTTAAGTCCGCAACAAGTTGTGTACCAATTCCCCCGCTAGCACCAATAATTATGAAATTTTTATTTTTCATTTTTTGTTAAGGTTTGATAAAGCATACTATTGGCAGCACTGACACCCCCCATGACATACCAGCCATCATTCAATAGAGACTGAATGGTATCCGTAAAATCTTTAATATCATCTGCGAATGCAGAAACAATGCAGTAAGTTTCTTTTTTATTTATTTTAACAGTAGACATGCATCTATTTTATAGTAATATATTATAAGTTGCAAGCATTAAATGAGCGTTATGAGCTTTTTATTAACTAATAAAAATAATTTTATATATTAATCGTACTTTTCTTGACGAAAGGAAATATAAAAGGTATTTATGAGTTAGGAGGGATGTGGGTTGCGCTATGGTACTATGATTCTTGATCTAATAGTTCAATAAAATTTCCATTTGGATCAGTTTCATATATGTATCCAATACCATCACGATGGTATTGGATATTCTTTTCTTTAACTATTGAACGATCAACTATCGCAAAATGATTTGGATGCTCATCTTTTGTTACCAATGCCAAATTAATATTATCAAATTTTAACATTGCCCATGTTGCATCCTTATGTTTCACTTCGCAATTAAATTTAGTTGAATAGTATTTTACAGATTCCTCTATATTTTCAACTATAATTGCCAAATGATCAATTTTAGATAGTTGATCGTTCATAGAACATTAATTGAATTTACTGGTTAGCTATCTTTTGCGGCTGACCATACAACTAAGCCAAAGCCAATTTTATTAATGGCGTCACCAACATTGTAGATCAAGTCACGCGCGTCTGTATCTACTAAACCAGCCATAAATGAGTACCACTGACCGTCTGCTGTACCAATCAGGTATCCAAGAGGATATATACCCCAACCAATAACAACAAATTTTAGCAATAGTCCATTTGCGTTTTCAATCTTTTTACCAGCTTTTTTTGCTGCTTTAGCAACATCACCTTGGTATACTTCGTTAACTATATAGAAGTATGCAAGACCACTGATAAGACCCCAAACTGCTGGGCTTGAGCCGCCAAATACGGAAAATACTGATGCTTCTCCAAAGTAGCCGGCAACAAGCATGACAACTGATGCAGTTATCATCTTACTCAATCCAGTTTTAGTTAATAGATAGAATTCAACACACATCAGAGGAACTGTTAATATCCAATCAATGTATCTGAATTCCGTAGGGCTCATGTAAGAACTGACCCATACGTCTCTCATGTAGTAATAGTGAACTGCAGCAATTAGTGTGATTAATCCAGAAACTGTCATTGACAACTTCCATTCATCACTAACCGATGATCTTTCTACAAAGAAAAATACTGTAGCAGCTAACATAGCAACTGAGCCTAGAAAAAATGTGAATCCAACTAGATCCCCGCTTTGAAGGCCTGAGGCTAATAACATATTTACCATTATCATCTCCTTTTTGTATTAAAAATAAATTTTACAATTTTTTAAGTTTTCTAATTTACATTAAAAAATTTTAAAAAGTGAATTTACAATTTTTTTGCTAAAAAACTAAAAATGGATAAAAAATAGGTCGTTGGTATCAACATAATTTTTTGAAAATTGTTGACCCTGACTCTTTTGCTTAAAAGTTTTTTTGAAGAAGTAGATTTAAGTTTTTTAAATAGCTTAAGATAATATCTATACGCAAGCAGAACCCCAAATCTGCTTGAATTTGGAAGTTTATATATACCATTCCTCGCATCATCAAATTCACTTTTTATTTCTGATTCAATTTTTTTCTTTACGTTTTCGTCTAAATTTTTCTCAAGATCAAATCCTGGAAAATATAATCTACCTTTTTCAAAATAATCTTCATTCAGGTCTCTAAAAAAATTAACTTTTTGAAATGCTGAGCCAAGTTTTTTTGCAGAGAAAACTAGACTATCGTACGACTTTTGATCACCGTAAACAAATATTTTTAAACACATTAGACCTACTACCTCTGCTGATCCATAAACATACTCATCTAATGATTGTTGAGTATGTTTGTTTTTATTGAGGTCTGACCTCATGCTTGAGAAAAAAGCTTCTACAAGATGGTTATCTATTTTGAACTTATTCACAGCATTTTGAAATGAATGTAAAATTACGTTTGTGCTAAACCCCTCTTCTATTGCAGAATAAGTTGCGGCTTCAAATTCATCTAATAAAATTTCTTGATTTGAATCAAAAAAAGTATCAACAATTTCATCTGCAACTCTAACAAATCCGTAGACACTATAGATTGAATCTCTTATATCTTTTCCAAGGCATTTAATGCCTAATGAAAAGGAGGTGCTAAATTCTTTTGTTACAGATTTTGAGGATTTAAAGCTTGCTTTTAAATAGCGCTCTATATTGGTCATGAATTATCCTTCATAACCTGCTTAGCAACTATTTTACCAGAAACCAATGCGGGGGGCATTCCTGGTCCCGGCACAGTTAATTGTCCTGTATAATAAAGATTTGAGAGTCTGCTATTTTTAATTTTAGGTTTTAAAAAAGCAGTCTGAAATAATGTATTAGCTAATCCATATGCATTGCCTTTGAATGAGTTGAAATCAGAAATAAATTCTTTATGAGCATAGGACCTGGTCAAAACAACATTGCTTCTAATGCTTTCTCCAGTTTTTTGCTCGATTCTATCCAACACTTGATCTAAATATGAATTCCTGAGCGCAGGTTCATCAGTCAAATCAGGTGCAACCGGAATCAAAACGAAGAGCGCTTCACTTCCTGATGGCGCAACATCTAAATCTGTTTTTGATGTACACGATACATAAAATAATGGATTATCAGGCCATTTTGGATCATCGTATATATCCTTGACATGGGAATTAAAGTTTGTATCAAAAAATAAGCAATGATGCGGAATATTAATTTTTTTATTTATTCCTATGTAGAAGAGAAGAGCGCTAGGAGACATAGTTCTTTTATTCCAATATGCTTTTGAATAATTACGATACTTTTTATCTAACAGATTAGTTTCAACATGCTCATAATCAGCGTTTGCAATTACGATGTCGGCCTCATAAGATCTATTTTTTGATATAACTTCAAACACCGATCTGTCTTTTTTATGTATTTTTTTTATCGGCTCATCGTAAACAAACTCTACCCCTTGCTCTACTGCAACACTTTGCACAGCAGTAGCAACAGAACGTATTCCTCCGCTTGGATACCATGTGCCAAGCTTTATATCTGCATAATTCATCAAGCTATAAAGCGCTGGAGTCTTTGAAGGCTTGGCGCCTAAAAGCAGACCTGGGAATTCAAGCATTTGTATAATCCTTTTATCCGTGAAGAACTCTCTGATATGCTTACTTATCGGTTTAAAGATTGCAAGCCTACCTAGATGCTTAATTAAGTCTAAACGTATATATTCGAATGGCGAGAGACTAGGTTTGTATATAAATTTTTTTACAGCAATTTCGTATTTTATTTTTCCATCACTTAAAAATTCATCTAAAGCATCAGAGGATCCGGGTTCAATTTTTTCAAGATTTTTTTTAAGTTTTTTATAGTTTTCAGGAACATCAAAAAATTCCTTATCCTCAAAATACACCCTGTATCCTGGATCTAACCTGGTTAAGGTATAATAGTCGCTGGCTTTTCGATCAAAGTCAGAAAAAAAAGATTCAAATAAATCAGGCATCCAATACCAACTGGGACCCAAATCAAAAGTAAAGCCTTTTTCTTTGTATGTTTGTAATCTTCCACCATAGGTGCTATTTTTCTCTACTACTTTAACTCTATGTCCCTCTTTAGCCAAATAGGCTGCTGACGCCATCCCGGCTAAACCGGAACCAATTACAATGATATTTTTTTTCATAAAACTCTTTTGGGAGTAAAAAAATTACTTTTTATTTTATTTTTTAAAATTAAACATTGATAAACAATTAACGTTATTTATGAAATTGATAATAGCTTATATCCCCTTTAGCTATTTTGAGGATGGTTTATTCGAAAGTTTTTTAGTTAAGTAGCTATTCATTATATAAAAGAAAGTTAAAACAGTTCCCCATTGAATAACGCAGGTAACAAAAAAACTTGGGCTTTCGATCATCCACCATGCAACTAATGTAAAGCCAACTAATGGGGCTATGAACCTAACAACGAGTGGCCACCATCTTGGAAAAGGCCAATCGTCCTCACTTTCAATGCTTATTTCATTCATCATTTTATCTATTCCATACTTTATGGCTGCGATAGCCATTAAAATTCCAGAAATGATGAGCCCTACACTCCATACAAAGTCTTGGTTCCCTAAAATCTCTAGACTTATCGCGGAAGGAATACCAAGTAAAAATGACGAGAATACTATCCATAAAACAGCTGATGAGCGCTGAACACCAAAATCGATCAAGTTTCTAACTGCTAACTCTAGCATTGAGATTAATGATGAAAAGCCAGCAAAACTTAAACCGAGAAAAAATAAAATAGCCAAAGGTTTGCCAAAAGCCATTTTTGCAAATAGCTGCGGCATCCAAATAAATGTCAAGCCTGTTGCTGCTGGCCCGGATGTCTTCATTACATCTAAAATTTCAGATTTTTGCATCCCCATTTCATTGCCTAAAATTGAAAATACGGTACTAAAGATCATTATCGCAGCTATCAACGATACAAGATTATTTCCAATAGCTGTAGTAAATGCATTTTTAACAATACCATACTTTTTTCGAATATAAATAGCATATGTTAAAAATAATCCAAATCCAGCGCCTGTATCGAAAGCATTTTGCGCTAAAGCATCCACCCATATACCAGGCCGCCTTAATTGAGACCAGTCCGGGGTGAAAAGGTACGCAATCCCATCTAATGACCCAGGTAGACTAACCGCTCGAAAAACTGATAAAAGCACAATACCAAGCAGAATAGGAATTAATATTTTATTTACTTTTTCTATTGATGATACACCCTTAAATATTGCTAATCCTCCTACAGTCATTGCGATCGCGTGAAATATTATTGGGAGCGAACTATTTTGAAATGAAGACCATAATGCCCATGACGTATCATTATTTTGAGGAAGGTCTGTAAAAATTATTGCACCAAAGTAATAAATATTCCATCCTACAATGACTGAATAAAAGAATGCGATTGCAGTAGACACAACGCCAACAAATCCCCCAAGGAAAGCAAACGGTTTTCCCATAAAATTAGAAAAAGCGCCTACAGTACCCATCCGCGATTGACGACCCATAATGTATTCAACGATTATCAAAGGTATGCTCCACAAAAAAAGGAAAGTGATCCATGCAACAAGAAAGGCTCCGGCTCCATCGTCTCCTGCATTTGAAGCTACTATCCTTGGAAAGCGCCATATATTGCCAGTGCCAACTGCAATTCCTAAAGCGCTTAATAAAAATGTAAATCTGCTTGAAAATCTATTATTCTGGTTTTCCATCATTGTAATAATTTGTACTAATTAATTTAATTTTGAAATTTGAACTAAAATATAATTTTATTGGTTAATAGCCGCTAAAGCTTTAATGAGAATTTCTATATTACTTTTGAAAGAATTAGGATCGAGAGATCCAAAAGAGAATCTAAAGAAATTTCTCAAAGACGATTCATCACCTTCTCTTTTCATATCGCAATCATTCCCCTTTAAAATAGCAGCCCCACTCTTAAATAATTCTCTATTAAGATCTTCCGCTGTTTTGTTATTTTTTAGTTTACACCAATGATAAAAACCCCCAGATCCTGAAAAAAGGTCTAAACCTATATTGTTAAATGCATCAGCGTACATTAATCTCTGTTCATCATAAAATTTTGGAATGGCACTGTGAGCTAAATCTGTACGACCTCTTTCAAGCAAATTTTCTGTATAAATTTGAGATAATTTCGAAACACCGCCTATTCCGAAAGAAGAGAAATTTCCAAGGATTTCAATATTTTCTTTTGAGGCAACAATCCAACCAACTCGAATGCCTGGAGCCTGAAGGCCTTTTGTTGCCGCGCCACAAACAAATAGGTTAGAGTCATTAATGCTCTTTATATAGCTCATTGCACTTACGGGCGGATTGTTAATGATTTCATATGCTTCATCAATAAGCAGTCCACTATTTTTAAATGATGATTTCTCTACAAGCTCTTTTAAAGTGTCTCCTTTTTTTGTTATACCAGTTGGATTTGATGGATTGCTTAAAAAAATAAGCTGTCTTTGATTTGTTTTATTGCCAACAAGGTCATTAATGCTAGGCCTAAATGAATTTTTTTCACTGCAGTCCACAAGAGAATATTTTATTTTAAGAAACTCTAGAATGTCATAATAGGGAGTATATTCTGTAGAGGAAACTCTAACTTTGACATCTTTCGATAAAAACATTAAAACTGCAAGCAGACCGGGACGGCCACCTGCAAAAACCATAACATTTTCCATTGTAATATTCGAACCATAATAGTGATTGTAGTAATCTGCTATTTTCCTCCTAAGATTAGGATTGCCCCAAGATTTTGGATATGATAAATCTCCTGATTTCACATTGATAGATCCAATTGGCTTAGGACCGCCTGGTATTTGTGTAACTAAAGGACTGCCTTGAGTCCAGGGGGATGTATTTTCTGTGCCCATTTCAGACCCAAAACTATTATAAAATTCATAGAGTGTTTGATAGATGCCTTGAGGGTAGACGTGTTTTAAAAAAGAGCTCATTTAAAACTTTATGAATAGAGCTTAATTAGATCGTCATAACCTCCGATTGGCTCGTCATCGATAACAATCTGAGGTACAGTTGTAGCTTTACCAACCTCGAGCAATTTTGATCTATCCCAACCAAGCTCTTCTATGTTAATCTCTTTATAGCTCCACCCTTTTTTATCAAAAAACATCTTCGCTAAATCACAATACCTGCACCAATTTGTACTATAAATAAGTATTTTTTTCATTGAATGGGGCTGAGAAAGTTTTTTGATTTTTTCATTTCTCAGCTTTTTTGAGGAGCTTATGAATTACATAAAACCCTCCAAGGGAAATGACCCAACCTATAGTAAAATAAAAAAGTTCCACAATGATCCTAAAAATTAATTATTCAATGCGTTTCCATGTCTCGACTAAAGTGAATTCATCATTAAACTTTACAGTTTGAGTATATATTTTTCCTTCTGAACCCATTTCAATACCTATATCATATTCGTTTCCGATGTTTTCAGCTCTAGTATGATTTTTGATAATTTCTTTTAGTGTTCCATTGTTGAAAGTGTACTCACCAAAGGCCGCTGCAAGCAAGGTATCATTTTCAACAAGATTAGATTCATAGTAATTAAATATTACATATTTGTCTGTGAAAACTTTTACCATTCTTGGTTCAAAGATTTCCATATTTTCCCCATTCCATGAAGCGCTTTCAAGCTCCCATGTCCCAACTAACGGATTGCTATTAGAATTTTCGCACGATATAAATAAAAATGCAACTAATCCTATAATAGCTTTGTTAATATTCATGTTCCCCTCTTTCTATTTTAATTAAACAGTTGTGATCTATTTTTTTGAAACAAAATCTAATGCTAATGAATTTATGCAATATCTTAAGCCAGTAGGCTTAGGACCGTCTTCAAAGACATGGCCTAAATGAGAGTCGCATTTAGCACAAGTAACTTCAATACGCCTCATTCCAAAACTCAAATCAGTTTTGGTATTAACTTTTGTTTTATCAAGAGCATCATAAAAAGCTGGCCAACCTGAACCAGAGTCGTATTTAGTTTCTGAGCTAAATAACTGATTGTCGCAACCAGCGCAAACATATACCCCTTTCTCCTTATGATTATAATATTCACCTGTGAATGCGCGCTCGGTTCCCTTTTCACGAAGAATTCTATACTCTGCTGGAGTCAAACAAGTTTGCCACTCTTTTTTTGATTTTTCTACTTTATCCATAAAAATACCTGATGCTGAATCTTTGTTTCCTTGAGCCATCAATTGCATTGAAATACAATAAATGATAATTAATAGTGTTTTTTTCATATATAAATATACCAATTTAATTATCTAATTAAATACACTAGACTTAATGTAGAGCAGTATTAATATTTTGCTGATTTAAATTTCTTAATTCAATATTAGGATAAAAAATTGAAGGATTTTATTTCGGAATATAGATCTAAAATAAGAATCTATATTGAATACTAATACTCCTACCCATTTCAGGCATAATTAATTTTATCTTAGATAGATGATTATAGTGAACTTCATCATAGATATTATCAAATTGGAAAATAATTTTATGCGAACCATTGCCTAGATTAAGATTATAGCTTCCATATAAATCAACGAGTGTATAACCGTCTGTTGGCTGCTCAAACTCACCTAATCTGCTCTGCGATGAAGCTTTGATAATTTGTATAGTTGGAGTAAAGTTTTTCATTTTATTGTATGTCAACTTTATTCTTGTCTTCGATGGAGGGATATAGGGTAATGGTATATCTTTACTAATATTATTACCAAATACCGATGAATAATCCACACTTATGGTTGCAAAATCAGCTTTATAGCTAACATCAAATTCAACTCCATATATACGAGCCTTCAAACCTCTCATTTTATATTTATAGAGCCATCCACTAGATCCACTTCCCCACTCGATCCAATCTGACCCTGGTACATAACCATCTCCTATTTTTGAAGATAAATGGAAGTTTGGACTGTAATTACTATACGAAGTTAGTGTGGATTTAAATTTGTTTTTTTCATAGCCGATAGACATTTCCATGCCTTGTGTGAGCTCTAAATCTAGAGTTGGTTCTCCAATTTCATAGGAATAGCTTCCCAGGTGGGGTCCATCCGAAAACATATCTTCAATTCCAGGTGCGCGCTGTAACAACATAAGACTGGATGACATTTTCCAATTCTGCCAATTTTTAAAGAAACTAAGTGCATATGAGCCATAATAAAAGTTTCGTTCTTTAATTTGATCCTGATCAATATTTACTGAGGACAGAGTTGTTGTTTCAGGCTTAATTGTTAAAAACTCAAGTCTGCTAGAAGCTTGCACTGTTATAAAATTAAATTCTTTTTCTCTAAATCCAAAAATCGAGATATTTATCTCATCCGTGTCAGGTGTCCAATAAAAACCTCCTGCAATGAATTTTCTATATTGGATAAGTGAGCCTAATGCTCTATCCTCTCCAGTTAACTTTCCTTGAAGGTATAGTATTTGCTGTCCAAGATCGACAGCTGCAAATGTTTTTTTAGTTTCATACTCTTGGTGTTCGTATTTGACAAATCGCTGCTCGATATCAAACGTTTTAAAATTAGGTAAAAAAGCTATATCTCTATGGTGCTCAAACTTTTGAGTGATTTTTTCCATTTCAATATCTACACCATTGATGTGTCCTTCTGGGCTTCCTGGTATTCCATAATCCATTGTCAACGATTCTACAGATATAGACGTTCTAGCATCTTCATGATAATTAGCAATTCCTGCAAAAAAACCACTGTTGATACTTGAGGTATTTTTCAAGGTCCCTTTAGGGGTAATCTGCTCTCCAGTGTTCCTCAGTAAAGCTGAAACTGTAATCTGATTATTTTTAAAAGGATAATGATACACTGTATTTACAAAAGAGCTATTATCTCCGCTTACACCTCCTAAAACACCATGAAAATGTTGTCGCGTAAATTGTAGTTCAGGCAGTGAATTTTTTTTAATATCGATTACGCCAGCAATTGTGTTTGTGCCATAAAGTAAAGCTTTTGCCCCTCGTATGATATTTACACTCTGCGCTGAAGACATATCCATACTTACAGCATGATCACCTGATGTTTGAGACAAATCTCCTAATTCTAAACCTCCATCAGTTAGCAAAAAACGATCACCACCATAGCCTCTAAGTATAGGGCGGGCTGTTGCTTGTCCCATTGAGGTTATTGCAATACCTGTTTCATTTGAAAGTGATGCAGCTAAAGTGCTTTTCATTTTTTCTTGAATCTCAGATCCGGAAAGAGATATGTTGGATAAAGATTCAGTATAGCCTAATTCTGGATGGGCAGCTACATTTATTTCTTCGAAATCAAGAACACTTAATTCTAGGTAAAATTTTCCAATGTTTATCTGGTTATCGTTACTGGTTATAAAAACAGAAGTATCCTGAAAACCTATAATGCTAAACGATAATTTAAAATCACTGTCCGGGATTCTCTCAATGCTAAAATATCCATCTGATTCTGATGAGGTTCCAATTTCTTCATTAGTAATAAAAATATTGACGTTTTCAATGGGAGAATTCGTTTGATTATTTAAAACGTATCCTGTAATCTTTCGGTTTTGAGCATTGATAATGCTCAAAACCGAAAGCGAAGTAATTACATATCTATAAATTATAGTAATTATTTATTTTAGTTAACTGTGACTGGTACGTTGTTGGTTGAAGTATAGTCTGCGTGACCACCATGCATTACCTCAAGCTTAAAGCTTGTTGATCCTTTTGCAACACCTACGACCTGTAACAATTTTTCTTCGTGGCCGTCGTGTTCTTCTTCAATCATTTCAACAACAGCTACTGAAGCATTTGCACCTGATACTCTAACGCCATCTTCGTCGTCACCGTGGTCATCATCGTCGTGCTCAATCTCATTACCATCATGATCGAGGAAATGAACCATAAAATGCAAAGTATCACCAACTGCAAGTGAAACAGAACCAGTTACTACACCTTTAAGCTCTTTATAGGCTTGTACACCATCTTCCGTTTCGAGCACAAATCCGTCTGCATCAGTATGATCTGGATCTTCTTCATTTTCGTCCTCACATGCAACTGCAAATAGTAATATGAACACTGAAATTAGTGAAAATAGGTATCTTCGTGATATACTTATATCATTGATTGACATAAAAACTCCATATGTTTTATTGTGTTATTAAAGTTTGTTTTTTATACAGCTAACAACTGCTGATATGTTATGCTAAGAATAAAGTGCGGGTGGGGCACGTGTAGAAAAAATTACGTGCACTGGGGATGAGTAAAATATCTCAAATGTGTTTGGTACTTTATAAATGAAAACTAAAAGTGAAGATGGTGAATCAGCTAAAAGAGATCCGCTATAAGCAACAAGCCTTTGTGCGGTGAACCAATCACACGAATCTCCAGCTGAACGATGTAAGGAGTCATTACAGTCTTGAGCGCACATGTTTTGCTCAACAGGTAACAGATCATGAGAGTGGCCAACATGTAAAACGGATAATGTAGTAAAAGCAGACAGCCAAACTATTAAAAATGATGAAGTAACTTTTTTAAATAAGGGAAGCATTGAATTAATTAGTGCGTCTTTCAGGCCCCATTCTTCGATCGGATGTGTCTCTACGATCACCTAGAGATCGGCGATCATTTTCAACTGATACTATTTGTTGTCTTCGGTCAGCAACACGGCGTTCACCGGACCGTCTTTCTTTTTCTCTGTTTGTCATATTATTCTCGAATTATAAAACATTAAATATATTGACGTAATAATCACTAAGTCAATTGGTTAAAAAAAGGTTGTGCAATATATACACAACCTTTTTTAACGCTCCGGAGGAGGGACTCGAACCCCCGACCTGGTGGTTAACAGCCACTCGCTCTACCAACTGAGCTACTCCGGACTGCAATTTCATCGCTATAGCGACAGCAAATTTATAATATTTATTTTCGAGACGCCAATATAATTACATTTCTTTTTCGGCTTTTATTTGCATCCCACTAAGAAATTGTCCGTGGTCTAACTCAGAAGAATTTAAATAAACGACACCATCTTCATTATGCGGTAAAGCAAATATAGAGTGGGCAGACTTTAGACCTCCTAGCCACCAGCGAGCGTCTTGAATGTACACTAAATCACCAGGATTAGCTTTCATTCTATCCATATCATTTTTTGAGAATCGAATACCATCTTGATCATCCTTATTTGTTTTCCAATCAACTATGATTTTTTCACCGATTGCTTCGTTCGGCGCGGAGCCTTTATATATTCCTTTAAGTTTTGCAGCGTCAAAGATAGTTAACCCTTTAAGCTTTTTATCCGATTCGGGTTTTGTAAATAAAGAAACAATTATACCAACACCAGCACAAACTATAATATTGTACAACGCTCCAATGTAGGAATATCCACGGTCCGGTCTTAATTCAATTCCGTGAGCAAATGGAGAAATTAATTGCGGATAAAATTGTCCAAGCACCATTAAAAAGGCACCTCCAACAAATGTTGCAATGATTCCAGCTGTCGTAAATCTTTTCCAAAAAATACCTAAAAAAACCCCTACTGCAAGAGGAGGTGTAAAGGTTGAATGAAACCATCCATTTGCCTCATAAATTGAATCAAACGTATTAAAAAAAGGTACCATAATAACCGCAATTACCTTGACTCCTAAAGATGTCCATCTAGCGAATTCAAGCTGTTCCTTATCGCTACGCTTCTTTTTTGATAAAGGCTTATAAATATCATTTACAATAATTGCAGATGAAGCGTTCACTAAAGTATCTGAAGTAGACATCAATGCAGCGCATAAAGCAGCTATTATAAAACCAAAAACTCCTGGAGAGGATATAACGTTTGTTACTGCTACGAATACATCATTCGACGCCATATCTACTGGCAACGTTCCAGGAACCGCATTAGCTATCGCTCTTCCAATCCAACCTGCATTTGAAACCACAATAGCGGATATTGGCAATATGACTAAGGCATTGAATGCTACAGCTTTACGGCCATCGTTTACACTTCGAGCGGCCATGAAACGCATTATTAAGCCTTGATTTAAAAACAAAAAACCAACGGATCCAGCTATGCCATCTTGCCAGAAAATTCCTACGAAATTGAAATCGGGCGGTTTATTAAAATGAGCCAATGGAAGCTTTTGTTCGGGTGATAGGTTCATCCAAAAAGCCTGTAAGCCAGAAAACGGAGTATTGACCCCTAAGAATTGGATTCCCAAATAAAAAAGTAGAAGTCCTGCAAATATTAATATAAAACCCTGTATTAGATCAGTGAAAATAACAGACGTTTGCCCACCGAAATGCATGTATATCGTTGTAGCTATCGCAATGATTACCACAGTCATCATTAGAGGAATTCCAAATATTCTGTAAAGAGCTGTAGCAAGTGTTAGAAATTGAATCGCAATGTATCCAATCATAAAAATTAATGTCATAAAGGTTGCTAAATATCGAGCATTTGCACTAAACCTTCTTTCAAAGTATTCTGGAATGGATCTTATTCTCATGTAGTATATAATAGGAAGCCATCCAAACATAAATAGTGGAACAAAAAACCAATCATTCATATAGGTCATTGTTGATGAAAGGCCATACTGGTATGCTTTGGTAGAGTATTTTAGAAAACTGTGCGATCCAACTCCAGTTGCTACAATTGATATTGCTATTAACCACCAAGCAAATCTTCTGCCACCAAAAAAGTAGTCTGTAGTAGTCTTACTATAACGTCCAAAGTAAGCACCAAAACCCATAACCAAAGCAAAATAACCTATGATAATTATTCTGTCTAGAGATGTTCCAATCGCTAAATCCATTATCGACTTCCTAGCGCTAAAAAAATGAAAGTGGCATGCAAACCAGCCCAGAAAAAGAATCCATAAAATAGAACCCAAAGCCATTTTCTGTGACGTTCATAACTTGGCCTAAGGGCTTTGGTACGTAGAATAAGAATTAATCCTACAGTGAATATTATACCACCAACTCCATACAAATATATGAAGGGCAACCAAACTCTAAAAAAATCCATACTATTTTAACCTATTGAAATGAGATTTTAAATTATCATAAGTGTCATGATGGCCATTCGTAATCATCTTACTTTGGTTGACCATTAGCATGAAATTTGTATCGTCTTCCAAACTAGAGACAATATGAAAATAAATATCCTTAGAAATTGCTCTGCCACTAGTTTTTGCTATACTTGATCCAAGATTAAAATATAAATTCATCTACAACAATTCTTCCTGATTACTTGAAATGTACTCTCTCAAGACTGGTTGAATAAAAATATTTTTTAAATTTAGTTTAGAAAATTCTTTGACTAAGACACCGAGTCTTTGATCAATTGGCTTTAACTTATTTAAAACAATATAAGATTCACTATTAACAGAACACATTCCACCCTGAAAGTCTCCTTTGCCTTGAACAATATTTATATTCATCTTTTCTGCAAGGTCTTCAAACAATGAAAGCAGTTTATCTGGTTTGGTTTTTACCATGGGATTATAAAAGCTTTTTATTTTTTGATTTCTCAAGAAACTCTACTACTCTCTTCACTTCTTCAACGCGCGATCTTGGAATGACAAGAGTGGCATCATTAGTGCTAACAACAACTAAATCACTTTGACCAATAATAGCTGTAAATTGATTTTGCGATTCAATGAAATTATTGTTTCCATCAATAACAACGCCTTGACCGCGTATTGCATTATTGTCTTTATTTTTTGGAGCGAATTCAAAAACAGAATTCCAGGAACCCAAATCATTCCAGTCAAATTCTGCTTTAACAACATGAATATTTTTGGTCTTTTCTAATAATCCATAATCTATAGATTCGGATTCAATCCTACTCCATAATCGAGAAAAATCTTTCTTATCTATAATGCGTTTTTCAATTTTCCCTAATTGGGAATCTAGCTCAAGCATGTGTGAACTTATTTCATTAAAAAAAGAGTCAATTCTCCAAATGAACATTCCACCGTTCCATAAAAAATCTCCGCTTTTTAAAAAACGTGCTGCAAGCTTTTTATGGGGTTTTTCCGCAAAAGTTTTAACAGGAAATGCATTCAGGTGTTCGTAAGTACTTTTTTTGTTAAACTGAATATAGCCGTAGCCAGTCGCAGGATAATGAGGTTTAATTCCTATCGTAACCAATGTTTGTTTTTTTGTAGCAATTTGAATTGCTGACCTCACTGATTTAGAAAACTTTTGAGCACCAACAATTAAATGATCAGCAGGGAAAACTCCCATGACTGCGTCTGAGCGCTTTTGTTTAATGTATAATGCAGCGAGACCTATAGCTGGGGCAGTATTTTTTGCACTTGGCTCAATAATTATATTTTTAGGATCTACGCCTGAAATCGTTTTTTTTATTTTGGCCTCTAAATGTTTTCCAGAAATAATAAATATATCTTCAACATTTTTCGTTTTTCTGAGACGATCAACAGTCATCTGCAGCATTGAATTTTCACCTATAATATTTAGTAGTTGTTTGGGCTGATTTTTTCGACTAGCAGGCCAAAACCTGGTACCTCTTCCACCAGCTATTATCACCGCGAACATTTAATTCTCACTTTTCAATTTCAATTTTTCCAATATCTATTTCCCAGTTTGCCCTAACTTCAAAAGTATCAGAAGATATGTAAAACCACTCGCTTTTTTTTAATGGCATTATGGTGCCGTAATTAAAGATTCTATCTTTATTTGAATCGTTGATAACCATTAGCTCATATCTTCCTTCAGGTAATTCATTTACATAGAATTCATCATTAGAATCTACATCAGAAACAAAGTACTCTGGGACTTTAGAAATTAATTTAAGCCGGATGATGGAAGGTTTTTGTGCTCCCACCAATGATCCTAACAGTGTTCCATACCCAATCTTCTTTTTTGAAATCACATCAATACTTTTAATGGGATCAGGAAAAGATTTGCCCTCAATTGGGAGTAAGTATTTTGAGAATAACAACAAACGGTAGGTTTTTTTCTCTTTCCATCCTTTTTTAGGTAGAAAAGTGAATTCCATAGGATTGACTTTAGTCATGCTTGCTAATGTAGTGTCTGAATCTGAAATTATCTGAAATGCAGAATCTGAAAAAGACTCTATCGGTTTTGAAAAAACTACAGACAGTAAAGGGCCGCCTTTATTGTCTTTATTAATAATTGAGGTCAAAGGAGGTTTTAGTAGATAAAGATGCGATGAATCTGGATCGTTTGAAACTCGAAAACTTATTGCTGAATTAGAAGTTGACGGACCAGAATTAGGAACAATTTTTTTAATATTCAAATTTACTTTACCTTCATTCAGTGTGTCGTTTAAGGTAAGTAAAAATCTTGACTTTTCGCTAGAGTCCTGATAATAGTTTGGTATTAATTCAGAAGAATCTGAATCAATGATTTTTACTCCCTCAAAAGATATATCGTTCAATGATTGATTGAAATGCATCCAGCCCCATCGTGGCCCTTTCCAATCAACATGAGTGAGTTTTATTTTTGGAGTTTCGCGATGAATCATGAATGAAATATTCTTTATTACTTCATTTGAAGAAAGATTGTAGACGAGTTGAGGTCCAAGACCATAAGCTATCCTCTCTCTATTGAGAGGTAGTCCTGCTGCACTGCGGTCTACAGCCAAAGCACCATATTCCCCATTTGATAAATAATTAAATTGAAAGAAGCCTTTGTCATCTGCTTCAGATACGTATAATGGTTTGGAAAAAAATAATGTATCTATTATGTCGCCATTTAATTTCCATAAATGAACGGCATATTTTTCTTCACCAAAGACCCTACCCATTATTTTCCCATTTTCAATAGTGCTACCAGTACTAAATGCAATTTGAATTGATTTATCTAAAGCGACATTCCTTTCATCGGTTAAAGTGCGATTGATGGAAATAATGTAAGTTTGATTTAATAGCAGCTCTTCTGGAAAGAAAAGATGAATTTCATCATCCTTATAAATTACATCAACAGGAGTTTGTGGTTCCGGTGAAATAGAGATCGCTCTATCAATGGATTTCTTATCTATGTACTCAGAAAATTGTAATATAACCTTTCCTCCCATGAATTCAGTGCTTCCCGATTCTGGTATAGAACCTATGAACTTTGGAGCAGTTTCATCATCCGGTCCTCCGCTTGGTGGAGCAATAGCTGCGCAAGAATAAATAGCTAAACCAATACCCAGACTACTTAGAAAATAAAATGTTTTTGTAATAATTGCTCTTTTCAAAAGTAAATTAAATTATTAATCAGAAGATAAATTTACAGGATTTCTTATTGAAATCGTATTATTATCATTATTCTAATGTC
>CENP01043734.1_pt1 | contig 37070 bp, 30 predicted proteins | sample 361281 | NCBI WGS metagenome assembly CENP01 (sample SAMEA2591122, study PRJEB7988) | marine metagenome | biome: marine biome (ENVO:00000447); feature: deep chlorophyll maximum layer (ENVO:xxxxxxxx); material: saline water (ENVO:00002010), including plankton (ENVO:xxxxxxxx) | depth 70 m
AAGATTGCTCTGATTGTTGGTGATGGAGTTAGAAGCTACGATGCAGGGGAAATTTGGCACTTACTAGATACTCGATACGATATTCCTATTTCAAAACTTGATGTTAACGATCTTGAATATATTGAACTAAGTAAATATTCTCATATTATTTTACCTGATTATTATGGTAAAAAAATCAGTTCAGACCAAATTAATGAATATGTTACTAATGGAGGAAACTTAATTGCCTACCGAAACTCCATTAGATGGGTCTCTGAAAACATAAATAAAATTGAACTATTATCCAATAATTTAATTGCTGATGGAGTAAGTTTTGATAAAAGAGAAAATTTTTATGACGCACAAGAAACTGGTGGGGCTATTTTTAATTCAATAATTGATAAAAGTCATCCAGTTAACTATGGTATCGAGTCAAATTCTCTTCCATTGTTCAGAAACTCTAATGTTTATATGACTAAAAGTGAGCAGAGCTTTAATAATCCTATAGTCTATAGTCCTAATCCTCTTATGAGTGGTTATATTTCTGAAGAAAACATATCGTTGCTAAAAAAATCTGCTCCATTCAAGGTTATTAGAAGTGGTAAAGGAAAGATCTTATTAATGACTGACAATACTAATTTTAGAGCTTTTTGGTTTGGGACTAATAGAATTCTATTAAATATGTTGTTTCACTCAAACATTATGTAATTAGTTTGAAACATCGTTAAGAAATTTAATTCTATATATTCTTAATTCTTCCTCATCATAATCTCCTTCAAATTCATCGAGTGCAACTAATATATCTTCACTTTCACTATCTATGAAGTATTCATGAAGCTCTTCTTGTTGATCCTCATCTAAAATATCATCAACATAATAATCTATGTCTAACTTTGTTCCAGAAAAAACTATACTTTCCAATTCAGAGAGTAAGATATTAAATTCAATTCCTCTTGACTCACTTATTTCATCTAATGGAATCTTTTTATCAATGTTTTGAATAAGAGAAAGTTTTTTTGAAGATTTTGAACCTGATGTTCTAAGAACTATATCTTCTGATTTAACAATATCAAACTCTTTAATATAGTCTCTTATTAATTCTATAAATTGATTTCCAAATTTAACAACCTTTCCCTCACCTACTCCATTTATATTTTTAAACTCCTCTAATGTAGTTGGATATTTATAAGTCATATCTTCAAGAGAAAATTCTTGAAGAATAGCATATGGTGGAAGAGATTTCTTTTCAGCAATATTTTTTCTTAGTATGACTAATCTTTTCATCAATTCAGCATCTATAACTGAAGCTTTAATTAATTCTTTTTTTGTTTTGTGAGATATACTAAAATCATTATCCTTCATGATATAGAAATCTTCAGGATTTGAAAAGTACTTTTTCCCAGTTTCAGATATTTTTACAGAACCTAGATCATTAATGTCTTTTTCAAGAAATCCTTCGATAATTGAATGAATAATTAGAGTTTTCCAGAATTTTTCATCAATTTGATCATCTTTTGATAAGGGTAAGTCTTTTGTAATATCTCTAATAAAAACCTTTTTATTATCAAGAAAATGAGTTTTCATTAAATATATAAGTTGATTCTTAGCATTTATTTTTTCCTTTGGATATCTAGCATTATCATCCATATCTTGATCGTTATGAATTGTTGCATCATATTTTTCTCCAAAATAGCTAAGAAGATATTTTCTTCTTGAGATTGATGACTCAGCAAAGTTTGAAATCTCTTTCAGCAACATAACGCCTATGTTTCTTTCGGATGTTTTTTTCTTTGAAACTAACTTCTCCAATTTTTCAACATCTTGATAAGAATAATACATTAGACAATGTCCTTTTCCACCATCTCTTCCAGCTCTTCCTGTTTCTTGGTAATACCCTTCTATACTTTTAGGGACATTATGATGTACTACATATCTAACATCTGGTTTATCTATACCCATACCAAAAGCGATTGTAGCTACAATAACATCACAATTATCTTTTAAGAATTTATCTTGATTTTCTTCTCTAATATTTTTATCTAATCCTGCATGATATGGCAAACTTTTTATTCCATTCATATTTAGCAACAGTGATAAATCTTCTACATTTTTTCTTGATAGACAATATATAATTCCTGATTCACCTTGATTAGACTTTATAAATTTAACTAAGTCAATATCTGTATCATCATTTTTTGGGCGAACTTCATAATATAGATTTGGACGATTAAAAGAAGATTTAAATAACTTTATATCAATTATTTTAAGATTTTTAACTATATCATCTTGAACTTTGGGAGTAGCTGTAGCTGTTAATGCAATAATTTTAATTTTAGAATCAATAGAATCTATAACTTCTCTGATTTTTCTATACTCAGGCCTGAAATCGTGTCCCCATTCTGAAATACAGTGCGCTTCATCAATTGCTAAAAATGATATAGGCACTTTTTTTAAAAAGTCTAAAGTTTCATTTTTGGATAAAGTTTCTGGAGCAACAAATAATAATTTAGTTATTCCTCGTCTTACATCTTCTTTAACTCTTTCTACCTGATCTTTATTAAGTGTTGAATTTAATACATGAGCAACTGACTGGTTTGTGTTATTTGATCTAATTAGATCAACTTGATTCTTCATTAAGGCTATTAATGGGGAAATTACTATGGCTGTTCCATCTAAAATTATAGCAGGTAATTGATAGCATAGTGATTTACCACCTCCAGTAGGCATAATAACAAACGTGTTATTTCCTTCAAGAAGATTCTTAATAATTGGTTCTTGAAGGTTTTTAAACGAAGAAAAACCAAAGTTTTCCTTTAATTTGTCTTTTAAACTGTTCAAATTATGATTTTTTCAAATTGTTTAAATTTGCAGTATATACAATTTAAAATAAAATTCCCATTTTGACTAATCAACAGATAATAAAAAATATTGCTCTACAGACACTTAAGCTAGAGTCTAAATCTATTTTGGATCTTTCTAGTGTAATCGACTCAAACTTTTGTGAGATTATTGATATCCTAAAAGAAAGCCATGGTAAAATTGTTCTTACTGGAATTGGTAAAAGTGCAATTATAGGAATGAAAATTTCTGCTACTTTAAATTCAACAGGATCAAAATCAATTTTTGTTCATTTAGGAGATGCACTTCACGGGGACATGGGGGTTATTAGTGAAGATGATATTGTTATTTGTATTTCTAAAAGTGGAGAATCAGATGAGATTAAGTCACTCTCTAATTATCTAACAAAAAATGAAATAACTCTGATAGGTATTTCATGCATAAAAGACTCTTCACTTGATAAATTATCAAGAATGTTTATACATACCAAAATCGATAGAGAGGCATGTCATAATAATCTTGCTCCTACAACTAGTTCTGCATGTCATTTAGCAATAGGTGATGCAATTGCTATGACACTCCAAAAATTAAAAGGATTTACACCACAGGATTTTAGTAAATATCATCCGTCCGGAAATTTAGGAAAAAAGCTAACCTTAACACTAAATAATTTGATAGATAAAAACAGAAAACCTTTTGTAGAAAAATCATCCTCATTCTTGAAGATTATTGATGAAATCTCTTCTAACATGTATGGTGCTACTGCTGTTATTCAGGATAATACTATCGTAGGAGTAATTACTGACGGGGATATAAGGAGAGTAATAGAAAAAAAACAAAATATAGAGAATATATCTGCATCTGATTTTATGAATAAAAATCCTAAAATGATGACTGAAAATACATTAGCAATTGAGGCACTTAAACATATGAAGGAAAATAGAATAAGTCAAGTATTAATTATAGATAGTAGTAATGTATATTTGGGTATTGTCCATATTTTAGATATAATTAAAGAAGGAGTTAACAATGAGTAAATCCAGAGATATGTCATTTCTTGATCATCTTGAAGAATTAAGATGGCACATCATAAGGTCAACCATTGCTATTTTGCTTGTTGCAGTAGTAGCATTTTTGGCAAAAGATATAATTTTTGATCAAATTATTTTTGGACCTAAAAAAGGAGATTTTATTAGCTATCAAGTATTCTGTTCAATTTCACAATCTATTGGAGGAGATGCTTTTTGCTTTGAAGATCTTCCTTTTAGAATTCAAAGCAGAACAGTATCAGGACAATTTTCTGCTCACCTATGGACATCTATTTTAGCTGGTTTTATTCTATCATTTCCTTATGTAATATTTGAATTTTGGAAGTTTATAAGCCCTGGATTGTATAAAAAAGAAAAGGATGGAGCAAGAGGTTTTATCTTTATATCTTCAACATTATTTTTTATTGGAGTTCTATTTGGGTATTATGTGGTGACTCCATTATCGATTAATTTTTTAGGAAACTATACAATTAGTTCAGAGGTATTTAACGACTTTGACCTAGCCAGTTATATTGGTTTACTTAGAGCATCAGTATTAGCCTCAGGACTAATCTTTGAATTACCTATTATAATTCATTATTTAACCAAGGTAGGTATAGTAACACCCGATTTTTTAAGAAAAAATAGAAAATTTGCTTTAGTCATAGTCTTGAGTTTGTCGGCAATAATAACTCCTCCAGATATAGCTAGTCAGATAATTGTTAGTATTCCAATTTTAGTTTTGTATGAGATAAGTATTATAATTTCAAAAATTGGATATCAAAAATTAAATACATAATATTTGTTAAATGGTTCTTAAAGCTCAAGAAATTTCAAAATCATACAGAGGTAGAAAAGTTGTAAATAATATTTCTATTGAAGTCAATCAAGGAGAAATTGTTGGATTACTTGGTCCAAATGGTGCAGGAAAAACAACATCATTTTATATGATAGTTGGAATAATTAAACCTGAAGGTGGTGATATTTTTCTAGATAAAGAAGTAATTTCAAGTTTCCCAATGTATCAAAGAGCCCAAAAAGGGATTGGATATCTAGCGCAAGAGGAATCTGTTTTTAGAAAACTATCTATAGAAGATAATATCCTTGGCATACTTGAGTTTACGGACTTAACAAAAAATCAACAAAAAGAAAAAGCTGAACAATTGATGGAAGAATTTGGTCTCATAAAAATTAGAAAAAGTAGAGGGGATTTATTATCTGGAGGAGAAAGAAGAAGAGCCGAAATTGCTAGAGCTTTAGCTAATGATCCTAAATTCTTATTATTAGATGAACCATTTGCTGGAGTAGACCCAATTGCTGTTGAAGATATTCAATCTATAATATCAGTATTAAAAAAGAAAAATATTGGTATTTTAATAACTGATCATAACGTTCAAGAAACCCTTGCAATTACCGACAGAACATATCTTATGTTTGAAGGGAAAATTTTAAAAGAAGGTGTACCTGAGGAGCTTGCTAAGGATGAAATTGTAAGAAAAGTATATTTAGGTAAGAACTTTGAATTTAAAAGAAAAAATATATAATTTTTAAATTAAAGACCACAAGTTCCTTATTACATTTAGAAATAAGTATAATATTATAACTAATGAGAACCCTCCTAGTCCAAAAAGCAGGATTATCGGAATTGATAAAACTATTGTCAATATCTTAAAGATATTATAATCATATTTTCTTAGAGATAGTCTTAATGAAAAAAGTCTAAACGGAACATTCATTAGAATAACACTAGATATTGTAAGCATAATTAAAGTATAATTATTAAGTAAATATTCTTTTGATTCAATTAGATAAACGTGATCAATTAACAAAGGAAGTGCAACAAAAAAAAGTGCATTTGCAGGAGTTGGAAGTCCTTCAAATTCATCTGCATAATCAATAGTATTAAATTTAGCTAATCTTACTGCTGAACCTAATGTAATTAGAAAAGCTATAAATGCAACAGGTGAAATAGAAAATACAAGATCTAAGTTAAATATTGGATTCATATATGAGTTTAAATCAAAATCTAAAACTCTATTACCCGATAACTTAAATAATTGATAAACCACTATACCTGGAACAACACCACTTGTTACAATATCTGAGAGTGAGTCTAATTGTTTTCCAAAATTAGATTCTGTATTCAACAGCCTAGCTGCAATTCCATCCAGAAAATCTAGAAGGACACCCATTAGAACAAGTATTAAAACAGCATCAAATTGAAATTGAAAAGCAAATGCAATTGAAAAACAACCGCAAATTAAATTTAATAAAGTCAGAAAATTAGGTATGAAAGATTTTATCATGATTCTTATGGCACTCAATTTATAAAAAAATTGTAATATTAGATTGTAAAACCTTTTAAACTTTTAAATGTGAGTAGACTTCTTGTATATTCCCTAGCTACTGGTTTTTTATTGGCTTGTTCCTGGCCAGTTAATGGTTTTACCCCTTTAATATTTATAAGCTTAATTCCGATACTTTATGTTGAAGATCTAATAAGTAAGGATTCTCTTGGTAAGAAAAATTTAAGACTATTTTTTTATTCCTATATAACATTTTTAGCATGGAATATATCAACAACATGGTGGATAGTTAACAGCACATTACCAGGGGCTATTTTTGCAAATTTAGTTAACTCTTCATTTTATTCTATAATACTATTACTCTACAGCAGAGTTAAAAAGAAAATTGATTTTAAAGCTGGAGCTTTATTCTTTATAACCTTTTGGATTGCTTTTGAAAAGTTTCATCTAAACTGGGAATTTTCTTGGCCATGGTTAAATCTAGGTAATGTATTTTCAGAAAGAATAAATTGGATTCAATGGTATGAGTTTACAGGGGTTTTTGGTGGAAGTCTTTGGGTACTCACTTCTAACATTCTTTTATTTAATCTAATTAGAAAATATTCTAGCTTCAAAGATCCTAGAAGGTTTTATGTTAGAATTTTCCCAAGGTTAATTTTTATATGTATTCCAATTATTATTTCATTTTTAATTAGTCAAAAGATTGAATTGGGAGAAAAGTTTAAGGTTTTAATTACTCAGCCCAAGATAGACCCATGGGATACCAAACCTAAAAGTAATCTTGATTATTATGAAATTTTTAAAGACCTAACTAATCAAGAGTTGAGTACTAATGAATATGATTTTGTTATTACACCTGAAACCTACTTCTCAGAGGGATATGGTGAGAATATTGACTATTTTAAGTATTCAAAGTTGCACGATAGTTTAAGTTATTTGCTAAATGATTTTAGAGATACAAACTTGATCTCTGGTATTCAGTTTTATAAATTATATCAAAATCAAATTGAAAAACCATCTAAAACTGCTAATCTTGTTAGAGAGAAATTATGGATTGATTATTATAATTCTTCTATCAATTTTTCAGCAGATAAAGATTTTGAATTTAATCATAAGTCTAAACTTGTTGTTGGGACTGAATATATGCCATTAAAATCTTTACTAGAACCTATTTTTGGAACTATAATGGTTGATTTAGGTGGTAGCGTTGTCTCTAAAGGAACTCAACATAAATCTGAAAGGAAGATTTTTAAACACTCTAAAAAAGACTTAAAAACAGTTCCTATAGTTTGTTATGAAACAATTTATGGTGAATATGTTGCTGATTATGTAAATCTAGGTGCAAATTTTATAACGATTATTTCAAATGATGCATGGTGGGGTGATACTCCAGGACATAGGCATTTATTAAGTTATGCACGTTTAAGAGCTATTGAAAACAGAAGATATGTAATTAGAAGTGCTAATTCTGGAGTTTCTGCCATAATAAATGAAAATGGAGAATATGATACTGCATTACCATACGATGAAAAAGGAATATTGAGTGGAGTGGCCTACACGATAGACAAAAGGACTTTTTACAGTAAAAATGGAGATTACATTGCAAGAATCTGTATTTTATTATCGGTTTTATTACTACTAATTTCTTTTTCTCGAGTAAAAGAATAAAATTTCTTTGGTTTTCTGGAGTTATAATATATTTTTGCAGAAAATAAGTTTCATGTATTGGACATTAGAACTAGCCTCCTATTTAAGTGATGCCCCTTGGCCAGCATCAAAAGACGAACTAATTGACTTCTCAATTAGAACAGGAGCTCCACTTGAGGTTGTTGAAAATCTTCAGTCTTTAGAGGATGAAGGTGATGTATATGAATCAATTCAAGAGATTTGGCCAGATTTTCCTACAGAAGATGATTACCTTTGGAACGAGGACGAGTATTAATTATATTAGATTAATATTTATTGGTAATTTTTAGATAAATTTGAAAAAAAAATAATATGTCCATTGTTAATTCCCTCTTAAAGGTATTCCTTGGGGATAAATCTGGGAAAGATCTAAAAAAAATTACTCCACTAGTTGATGATATTAATAATCACTTTGTTAAGATGTCATCTCTTTCAAATGATCAACTTAGAAATAAAACAATTGAATTTAAAAAATCAATTTCTGATCAGACCTTAGATATTAATCAATCAATAGGTGAATTAAACATTAAAATTTCAGATGAATCATCAAATACTGAAAAAGAACTTCTTTTTAAAGAAGTTGAATCTTTGGAAAATGACTTAATATTAAAAAAAGCTGAAATTTTAGATGAATTATTACCTGAGGCATTTGCTGTTATAAAAGAAACAGCTAAACGATTTTTTGAAAATGAAGAAATTGAAGTTACTACCTCTGATTTTGATAAAGAAATTGCAGCTAAAAAGTCCTATACAAAGATTAAAAATGATAAGTGTATATGGAAGAATAATTGGGATGCTGCTGGTAAAAATGTTGTTTGGGATATGATTCATTATGATGTTCAATTAATTGGAGGAATTGTTCTGCACCAAGGTAGAATCGGTGAAATGCAAACAGGAGAAGGAAAAACATTGGTTTCTACTTTACCAATTTATCTAAATGCACTTACTGGAGACGGAGTTCATCTTGTAACTGTTAATGACTACTTAGCAAAAAGAGATAGCTCATGGATGGGGCCAATTCTTGAATTTCATGGACTTAGAATTGATTGTATTGACTTTCATAAACCTAATTCTCCTGAAAGAAAAAGGGCATATGGTGCTGATATAACATATGGGACTAATAATGAGTTTGGCTTTGACTATTTAAGAGATAACATGTCTCACTCTCTAGATGATATTGTTCAGAGAAAGCACAACTATGCAATTATTGATGAGGTAGATTCAGTTCTTATTGATGATGCTAGGACTCCACTAATTATTTCAGGACCTACAAAAGATGGAGATCGTCATGAATTTGATAATCTTAAACCGAAAATGCAAAGACTTGTTTCTCTTCAAAAAACATATCTTTCTACTATCCTTTCTGAGGCTAAAGACTTAATTAAAAACTCAAATGATGATAAAGGAGGATTTCTGCTTTATAGAGTTTTTAGAGGTCTTCCAAAAAACAAAGCATTAATTAAATTTTTAAGTGAAGAAGGTATAAAACAAAAGCTTCAAAAAACTGAAAATTTCTACATGCAAGATAATAATCGTGAAATGCATCAAATTGATGAAGAATTATACTTTACAATTGATGAAAAAAACAATCAAATTGAACTTACTGACAAAGGAATTGAGACTCTTTCTCAAGATTTAGATGATAAAGATTTCTTTATAATGCCTAATATTTCTACTGAAGTAGCTGCTATAGAGAATAAAGGTTTGTCTAGCGAAGAAGAAGCAAATGAGAAGAATAGTCTTTTTAATGATTTTAATATTAAGAGTGAAAGGATTCATAGTATAAATCAATTATTAAAAGCTTACACATTATTTGAAAAAGACGTTGAGTATGTGGTTGTCGAGAATAAAGTAATGATTGTAGATGAACAGACAGGAAGAATAATGGATGGAAGAAGATATTCCGATGGACTTCATCAAGCTATTGAAGCAAAAGAGAATGTAAAAATTGAAGCAGCTACACAAACTTTTGCTACTATAACTCTTCAAAATTATTTTAGATTATATTCTAAACTTTCTGGTATGACTGGAACAGCAGTTACTGAAGCTGGAGAATTTTGGGAAATTTATAAACTAGATGTCACTGAAATTCCAACTAATAAACCAGTAGTTAGAAAAGATCAGGACGATTTAATCTATAAATCAAAAAGAGAAAAGTATAATGCTATAATTGAGGAGGTAATAAATCTTAGAAATAATAAAAGACCTGTTCTTATTGGAACTACATCAGTTGAAATTTCAGAATTACTGAGTAAAATGTTAAGTAGATCAAATGTTAACCATAATGTTCTTAATGCTAAACTCCACAAAAAAGAAGCTGACATAGTTGCTGAAGCAGGAGATCCAGGAGTGGTAACTATAGCTACAAATATGGCAGGTAGAGGAACTGACATTAAATTAAGTAAAGATGTTATTGATGCAGGAGGTCTTGCAATTATTGGTACTGAAAGACATGACTCAAGGAGGGTTGATAGGCAGCTTAGAGGAAGATCCGGGAGACAAGGTGATCCAGGTAGTTCTCAATTTTATGTTTCTTTTGAAGATAATCTTATGAGATTATTTGGTCAAGACCGAGTTTCAAACATAATGGATAGAATGGGATTAAAAGATGGAGAAAACATCCAACATCCTATGGTCACAAAATCAATTGAAAGAGCTCAGAAAAAAGTTGAAGAAAACAACTTTGGTATCAGGAAAAGGCTGTTAGAGTATGATGATGTTATGAATTCACAAAGAAATATTATCTATACATTAAGAAAGAACGCTTTGAAAGGTGACAGACTCCAGATTGATATAACTAATATCATGTTTGACACTATTGAAGAAATTGTTATTGAAAACAAAGGCTCTAACAATTTTAAAAACTTTGAGTTTGAATTGATAACTACTTTCTCAATGTCATCTCCAATAACTGAAAATCAATTTCTAGAATCTAGTGAAGATGATTTAGTTAATAATTTATACGAAGAGTTAAATACTTTTTACAGAAATAAAAAAGAATTAAATAGAACACTAGCTTTCCCTGTAATAAAAAATGTTTATGAAAACAAGACCAATTCCTTCAAAAGAATTGTAGTTCCATTTACAGATGGAAAAAAAATTATAAATATTGTAACTGATCTTAAAAAATCATATGAAAGTAACGGAGAGAATTTAATTGATGATTTTGAAAAAAATATTTCTCTTGCTATTATTGATGAAAAATGGAAAAATCATCTTAGAAAAATGGATGAGCTTAAGCAGTCAGTTCAATTAGCTGTTCATGAGCAAAAGGATCCACTATTAATATATAAATTTGAAGCATATGAGTTGTTTAAGTCTATGATTCATATTCTTAATAAAGAATTACTCTCCTTTCTATTTAAATCTAATTTACCAGATAATCAGGGTAAAATAAAGGATGCATCAGGTAATACCTCAAATAAAAATGATTATGAAACATCAAAACAAGAAAGCTTAAATAGTGATGAGTTAGCTGAAAGAGCCCGTAGAGTTGGAGCTAGTGCGAGTAATCAAAATCAGAAGGTTGAAACTGTTACACGAGAATTACCAAAAATTGGAAGGAACGAAAAAGTAGAGATTAAAAATTCAAATTCCGGTGAGATTAAATCATTAAAATTTAAACAAGCAGAAAGGTTACTTCAAACAGGTGAATGGGAGTTAGTTAGCTAATTTTAAGTGCATTATTCTTATATTTTTAGTTTATATCTGTCAAATATGTATTTTAACTATACTTTTTATATTAATTTAATAATTATAATCTTTATAAATATTCTATTAAGAGTGCTAAGGTTAATAAATGATTAAGAATGATATTTTTGTAAGTCACTTATGAAATTAAAAGATCAAGGTTTATATCTATCCGAGTTTGAGCATGACAATTGTGGTGCAGGATTTATATGTAGTTTGAATGGTAAGAAGACTAATACTATTATTAGTCAAGCTCTAAATATTCTCACTTGTTTAGAACACAGAGGTGCAGTTAGTTCTGACGGAAGAACAGGAGATGGTGCTGGGATACTTATTGACATTCCTCATGAATTTTTTGTTAAACAATGTGAATTCAAACTCCCTAATTCAAATGAATATGCAGTTGGTATGGTTTTTTTACCCAATAAAGTAAATCAATCTAATCATTGTGTTAAGATTTTTGAAGAACAGATAAGGAAACAAGATTTAGAAATAATAGGATGGAGAAATGTCCCTGTTAATTCTAAGGTTGTTGGATCTATCGCTGGCAAAACACAACCTCAGATAAAACAAGTGTTTATTAAACCTAATAGCTCCGATTTAAGTGATAAAGATTTTAACTTAAGACTTTTCATTGCTAGAAAAATTAGTGAAAACTTAATCTACTCATCTGAATTAAATCAAAAAGAATATTTTTATTTTTCAAGTTTAAGTCTTAGAACAATTATTTATAAAGGTCTTCTAATTCCTGAGGATATTGAGAGATTCTATATTGATTTAAAAAACCCTAATCTAGTAACTAAACTAGCGCTTGTTCATCAAAGATTTTCAACTAATACTTTTCCAACTTGGGATTTAGCTCAACCTTTTAGATATATGTGTCATAATGGAGAAATAAATACTCTAAAAGGAAATATCAGTAGAATGAAAACCAGGGAAGAGCTTTTTAAATCAGTAGGAATTTCAGAAGATGATATGTCCAAAATTCTACCGATCATAATCCCTGGGAAGTCAGATTCTGCATCAATGGATATGGTTCTAGAATTATTGCTAATTACTGGAAGATCTTTGCCTGAAGTTATGATGATGATGGTTCCAGAAGCATGGGAAAAGCATAATTCAATGACAGATGAGAAAAAAGCTTTTTACAAGTATAATAGCTGCATCATGGAACCATGGGATGGTCCTGCATCTATTCCTTTTACTGATGGTAAATATATTGGCGCACTTCTAGATAGAAATGGGTTAAGACCTTCTAGATATACAGTTACAAAAGATGGTTATGTAATTATGTCATCTGAAACAGGAGTAGTAGATCTTGATCCTGAGAATATATTGTCTCATGGAAGACTAGAACCAGGAAAGATGTTTTTAGTTGACATGGATGAAGGTAGAATTATTAATGATACTGAAATTAAGGATAATATAATCACTCTAAGGCCATATAAAAAATGGGTAAGTAATAATATTTTACAATTAAGCGATATTCCTTATACTGGGAATAGGACTCCTGACGAAAAAATTGATTTAGAAGTTAGACTTAAAATATTTGGCTACACCAAAGAAGATTTCAAAAAAATAATAATTCCTATGAGTGTTAGTGGGAAAGAGTCTATTGGATCTATGGGTGTAGATACTCCTCTCGCAGTTCTTTCAAAAAAACCACAACTAGTATATAATTACTTTAAACAACTATTTGCTCAAGTAACAAACCCTCCCCTAGATGGAATTAGAGAAGAAATAGTTACTGATACAAGTTTATCATTAGGTAAAAATTATAATATTTTCAATATTATTGAAGAACATGCAATCAGTTTAAATATTAACAATCCTATTATCTCAAATGAAGACCTAGATAAGATAAAATATATTAATCATGAGAAGTTTAAGGCCAAATCCATCGAGTGTTTGTACGAATATAAAAAAGGTCATAATGGAATTGAAGAAGCTCTTGACGAAATTGTTTTAAAAATTGAAAACTTTGTAGATAAAGGAACCAATATAATAATATTGAGTGATAGAAAGGTTTCTAAAAAAATGGCACCTATTCCAATTCTACTTGCTTGCTCATTTGTTCATCAAACAATGATCAATCGAAAAAAGAGATCAAAGTTTGGAATTATAATTGAATCTGCTGAACCAAGAGAACCTCATCATTTTTCAATGTTATTTGGTTATGGAGCAAGTGCTATTAATCCATATCTAGTAAATGAAATAATTAGCTATCATCACAAAAATGGATACATTAAAGGTATTAGTATTGAGTCTGCAATAGCAAATTTTAATGAAGCAATAGCAAAGGGAATAATTAAAGTAATGAATAAAATAGGTATCTCTACATTAAATTCTTATAGAGGTTCTCAAATTTTTGAAGCCCTAGGGTTAAAAACAAATTTCATAAATAAGTATTTTAAAAATACCCCTACAAGAATAGAAGGAGTTGGACTTTATGTTCTTGAAAAAGAAATTAGTCAAAGAATTAAATTTGCATTCAATTCAAAGCCTGACTTCTCTTCTATTAAAATAGGAGGTGAATATAGATGGAGAAGAGATGGAGAAAGCCATATGTTAAACCCTAATTCAATTTCAAAACTTCAAAATTCTGTAAAAACTGAAAATTATAACTCATATAAAGAATACTCCAATCTTATTAACAAACAAGAAGAGCAATTAATGACTATTAGAGGACTTCTAAAGTTTGTTGATTATAATCCAATTCCAATTGAAGAAGTTGAACCATGGACTGAAATTGTAAAAAGATTTAAAACTGGAGCTATGTCCTATGGATCAATAAGCAAGGAAGCACATGAAAATCTTGCAATTGCTATGAATAGGATTGGCGGAAAAAGTAATTCAGGTGAAGGAGGTGAGGATTTTGAAAGATTCAAGAAAGATGAGAATGGTGATTCAAGAAATAGCTCAATTAAGCAAGTCGCTTCTGGTAGATTTGGAGTTAGTTCATATTATTTAGCAAATGCAGATGAAATACAGATAAAAATGGCTCAAGGGGCTAAACCAGGTGAGGGTGGACAATTACCAGGTCCAAAAGTAAACCCATTAATTGCCAAAGTAAGAAATTCCACCCCGTATGTTGGATTAATATCCCCTCCTCCCCACCATGATATCTACTCAATTGAAGATCTTGCTCAACTAATATTTGATCTTAAAAATGCAAATCGAGATGCGAGAATTAATGTAAAATTAGTTTCTGAAGTTGGGGTTGGAACTATTGCAGCAGGTGTTGCTAAAGCTAAAGCAGATGTTATTTTGATTTCTGGATATGATGGAGGTACTGGTGCATCCCCTTTAACTTCATTAAAACATGCAGGTTTACCTTGGGAACTTGGATTAGCAGAAGCTCAACAAACATTAGTTTTAAATAATCTTAGAAGTAGAGTTGTGCTTGAATGTGATGGACAATTAAAGACAGGTAGGGATGTAGCGATTGCATGCCTGTTGGGTGCAGAAGAGTTTGGTTTTTCTACAGCTCCATTAGTAGCGTCTGGTTGTGTTATGATGCGAGCTTGTCATTTAAATACATGTCCTGTTGGAATTGCCACACAAGATCCGGAACTAAGAAAGAATTTTAAAGGGAAGCCAGAACATGTAGTAAATTTTATGTTTTTTGTTGCACAGGAATTAAGAGAAATAATGGCAAATCTTGGTTTTAGAACAGTAGAAGAAATGATTGGTCAAAGTCAAAAGTTAAAGGCCAAAAAGGGAGTTGAAGACTACAAACTCAAGGGAATAAATCTTGATAATATATTATATAAACCTAAATCTAATAAGACTTATCATTATAGAAATACTGAACCTCAAAATCATAATTTAAAAAAAGTCTTAGATTTTAAAATTTTAAAAGAATCAAAATTATCTATAAACAAGAAGATTAAAACTTCTTTAGAGTTTAAAATAAAAAACACAGATAGGTCGGTAGGTGCCATAATAAGTAATGAGATATCAAAATTGCATGGAGAGAAAGGATTGCCAAGAGAAACTCTAAATTTAACGTTTGAAGGCTCGGCAGGTCAAAGTTTTGGAGCATTTTCTGTAAAAGGATTAAAAATGACTGTATTTGGAAACACTAATGACTACTTTGGTAAGGGCTTATCAGGTGGAATTCTAAGTGTAAGAATTCCAAAAAAATCAACTTTTGAATCAGAAAAAAATATAATAACTGGTAATGTTGCTTTATATGGCGCTATAGCAGGTGAGGCATATATTAATGGAATTGCAGGAGAACGATTTTGTGTAAGAAATTCAGGGTCGAAAGCAGTTGTAGAAGGAATTGGAGATCATGGTTGTGAGTATATGACAGGCGGAATTGTTTTAGTACTTGGAAAAATAGGAAGAAATTTTGGGGCAGGAATGAGTGGAGGTATTGCTTATATATATAAAAATGATCAATTTTCTGAAAAAGAGTTCAATATGGAAATGATAGATTTGGAGTCCATCAATAATCAGGATGAAGATATTATTAGTAATATGTTAAAAAATCACTTTTCTTATACTAACAGTAAAATAGCAAAAATGATTCTATCTAAATGGGGTAAAGAAAAAAATAATTTTATAAAAGTTATGCCAAAAGAATATAAAATTGCCTTAGAGAGAATTGCTCAAGAAAAAATTAATGAACTGATAAAATAATGGGAAAAGTCAAAGGTTTTAAAGAATATAAAAGAATTGACGAAAAGTATATACCTGTAAGGAAAAGACTTAAGAATTATAAAGAGTTTACAATTTCACCTAAAGAATCAGAATTAAATTCCCAAGCTGCTAGATGTATGGATTGTGGAGTCCCCTTTTGTCATAGTGGTTGTCCTCTTGGTAATCTAATCCCTGATTTTAATGATTTAGTTTATGATAATAACTGGCAAGAAGCCCTTGAGGTGTTACACTCTACTAATAATTTTCCTGAATTTACTGGAAGATTATGTCCAGCCCCATGTGAGGCTTCATGCGTATTAGGTATTATAGATCCTCCTGTATCTATAGAATTGATTGAAAAACAAATTGTTGAAAGAGGATTTGAAGAAAATTGGATTACTCCGAAAATTCCTACAGATAAAACAGGAAAAAAAATTGCTATTATTGGTTCTGGACCTGCAGGACTTGCAGCTTCACAGCAACTAAATTCTGTTGGCCATAGTGTAACCGTTTTTGAAAGAGATAATCAAATTGGAGGGTTACTTAGATATGGTATTCCAGATTTTAAACTTGAAAAAAATATAATTGATAGAAGGATTAATATTCTAATTCAGGAGGGTATAAATTTTGAATGTAACATTGAAGTAGGAAAAAATATGAAGATTGAAGATTTAGAAGAGAATTTTGACGCTATACTTGTATGTACTGGATCATCCATCAAACGCGGTTTAGATATTCCAGGAAATAAACTTTCTGGAGTTATTCAAGCTATGGACTTCTTAACTCATAATAATAAGTATGTTGACGGACAGTTAGATGATCATAATAATACGTTTAATGCTAAAGATAAAAATGTTATAGTTATTGGTGGAGGTGATACTGGTTCAGATTGTATAGGAACATCTAATAGACATGGAGCCAAAAGTGTTATCAATTTCGAGTTAGCTGAAAAACCATCTACTGAAAGACTTTCCAAAAATCCATGGCCCTACTGGCCATTTACATTAAAGTCTTCTTCATCTCATAAAGAAGGTGTTGAAAGGAAATGGAGTATTTTAACTAAGGAATTTATTGGTGACAAAGATAATAATATTAAAAGTTTAGTGACTGTTAATGTTGAGTTTAACGAAGAAAAAAATCTATTTATTGAAATACCTAACTCAAAAAAAACATGGGATTGTGATTTAGTTATTTTAGCTTTAGGTTTCACTGGTCCAGAAAAAAAGCTTCCAAAAGAATTAGATGTCATGCTTGACAAAAAAGGTAATATATCAGCTGATTCTAATTATCAAACAAAAAAAAATAATATTTTTACTGCTGGTGATTGTAGGAGAGGGCAATCTCTAATTGTATGGGCAATTTCTGAAGGTAGAGAAGCTTCTTATCATGTAGACAAGTACTTGATGGGATCATCAGACCTTCCGAGAAAAAATGCATTTGGAGATCTCTAGCATAGTTGCTTTAGAATAAAAATATTATGAACTCTAAAAGAGTTAAATTCCTGGTTTTTTCAGCTTCGTATCCTTATAGAGGCGGGATTTCTGACTCTACACACTCTTTTTGCAATGAGCTGATAAATAATAATATAAATACTGAAGTTTGGACTTTTTCACTTTTATATCCTAATCTTATTTTTCCAGGTAAAACACAGTATAGTAAAGAAAAATATAATCAAAAATTTAAAATAAAAAGATTAATCAGTACTATTGATCCATTTAATTGGATTAAAACTTCTATACAGGTTAATAAACTAAATCCTGAATTTTTAATATTAAGATATTGGTCACCTATTCTTTGCTTACCATATTTTTTTATAGGACTATTTCTAAATAAAAAAATAAAAGTTATCGGTCTTATTGATAATTGGACTAATCATGAAAAAATTCCTTTTGAAAGTATTCTTCGAAAACTTTTTATAAGTGTTTGCAATAGTTTTATTTCATTTTCAGATAATGTTAGAAATCAAATTAAGTCTAGTACCAATAAAAAAGTTCTTTCATTATTTCATCCAATTAACTCCAACTTACCTGTAATTAAAAATAAACATAGCGCGAAAGAGGATCTTAACTTAGATAATTCTTATTATGTCTCTTTTATTGGATTAATTAGGAAATATAAAGGAGTAGATTTATTAATCAAAAGCTTTAAATATTTGAAGAATGAAAATATAAAACTGATAATTGCAGGAGAATTTTATGATACTGTGGATAAATATTTAAATCAAATAAATGAACTAGGATTAAAAGAAAAAGTCATAATTGAAAATAATTTCTTAGAGTCATCCAAAATAAGGGATTATGTATGTGCTAGTGATATAGTTATACAACCATATAAAAGAGCTAGTCAAAGCGGAATTACACCTGTTGCGTACTTCTATGAAACTCCTTTAATAGTCTCTAATGTAGATGGTTTAAAAGAAATCATACAAAGGGATAACAGTGGAGAAGTTTTTAATAATACTGCTAAAGATCTTTCAAAGGCAATTCTTAATTCAATAAAACGTGATAAACAAAAATTATATATTTCTAATATTAGAAATTCTAAGGCTAAGTATACTTGGTCAAGATTTATTAAAGAACTTGAAAGAATATAAGTTTTTCTCATAAAACTTAAAAGTTAAAATACCAATAATTATTCCAAAAGTAGTACCAAAAAATATATCTAAAGGAAAATGAACTCCGAGATAAATCCTACTATATGAAATTAGGGATGCATAAAAGAGTGATATATATATTAGGTATTTAAACCTGTTTTTACATAAAAGTCCAAAGAAAATAGCTAGTGCAAAAGAATTTGAGGCATGTGCTGAAAAGAAACCGTATTTTCCTCCACAACTATCTTTTACAAGTCTAAGTGAATCTTTTATCATTTCATTATAACAAGGTCTTAATCTCTGAAAGGAATCCTTAAATAAGTTTGCTGTTTGATCTGTAACTGTAATCATTAAAGCAATTAAAATTAGAACGTAGAATAATTCTGAAAATTTAATTTTAGGACGTTTACTATAAAAGTAAAAGAGTAATACTGTAGAGTAAAAAAATATATTGGCCTCTTTACTAGATAATAAGATCCAAAAATTGTCAAATAAAGGGATCCCTAAACTATTAAGGTATGTAAATAATTCAGTGTCAAGACTAAGAACATCTTCAATCATTTAGTGCTATTATTTTTTTTGAAAGATAATTAAATCTAAGAAAAAGAAATAATGATGAAAAAAATAGACCTGATAATAATCCAATCCATATTCCTACAATTGATAAAGAAGTATAAAAACCTAGAAAGTAAGAAATAGGAAATCCTAAAATACCATAAGAAAAAAATATAATTATTGCAGGTTTATTTACATCTTGCATACCCCTTAAAGCACCAAGAACAACAGCTTGAATACCATCAAATAGTTGAAAAACACCAGCAACAATAAGTAATTTAGATGCGATAGTTAGTACTTCATTCACATCATTTAAATTAGATGGATCAGAAGGATCTAAGTAAAGTAAAGGGAGAAGATCATTAAATATTAAAAAGATTAAACAAAAGAAAATGTCAATTATAATTATTAATAAAACTGTAGATATTGCAACTTCTCTTAATTTTCTAAAGTTCATCATACCTCTTTGATTTCCTACTCTTATCATTGCTGCTACACCTACCCCAAGAGCAACCATATAAGTCATAGATGATAAATTTAATGCGATTTGGTTTGCAGCCTGTGAATTTTTTCCAATAAAACCTGACATCCAAACTGCAGAAATAAAAAAAGCTACCTCGAAGAAACTATGTAATGCAGAAGGAAGTCCTAGATACAGAATTTTTTTTACTCTATCAATTTCAACTTTTGTGGGAAAGAACCTTTTTATATATTTTGATAATTTTGTATGAAGCTTTAAATAAAAAATTATAAATGTAAGCATACATAATCTAGATATAAGGGTTCCTATAGCGGCTCCTTCTACACCAAGTTTAGGGAAAATCCAAAATCCAAATATTAAAACAAAATTTAAGATAATATTTATAACATTTCCAACAAGAGTCGAATACATTGCAGCTCTAGTAAAAGATAATCCATCGGCAAATTGTCTGAATGATTGAAAAGTTACTATAGATATAAGAGAAAATGAAACCCAAAATAAATAAGGTGAAGCCAACTCTACCACTTCAATAGGCTGATTCATTGAATATAAAAGGTTTCTATTTAGAAACACTAATAAAAATAGAACAAGACCTAGAATTATGCATATTAAAAAACTATGTTCAAAAATTCTAGATATATCTTTATCTTTTTTAGCTCCGTCAGCTTCTGCTATTAGAGGAGTAATTGCTTGAGAAAAACCAATTCCAATAGACATCCCAATAAAAACAAAACTATTTCCAAGAGATATAGCAGCTAGTTCAGCAGTACCTAATTGCCCAACCATAACATTATCAACAAATTGAACAAATGTATGGCCTAACATACCTATCATTACCGGATATGCTAACTTGATATTATAATTAAACTCTCTAGTGTAGGTGGAGAATTTACTAAGTATATAATTCATACTTATAATTTATAATTATCCATAAGATAGATTAGTGATGCCATTGCAGCTGCACCCAATTCTAATTCACGTTTATTAATTTTATCAAAAGTGTCTGATGCAGCATGATGTACATCAAAATATCTTTGTGGATCGGGTCTTAAACCTGCTAAAATTACCAAACCATCTTTAAGTGGTCCAATATCAGCTCCACTCCCCCCAAGAAAGAAGTTGTTCATTCCATAATCCTTAAATAATTCCTCAAATTTCTTTATTAATTTAAATTCTTTTTCTGAGGTATCGAAACTGAAACCTCGCGGAGTAAATCCTCCTGCATCAGATTCAAGTGCAAAAAAATGTTTTTCATTTTTTAATTTAGATTCTCTTGCATATTTATTCCCTCCTCTTAATCCATTTTCTTCATTCGCAAATAATACAACTCTAATAGTTCTTTTAGGTTTATAGTTTAAAGATTTAAAAATTCGCAAAACTTCCATAGATTGAACTATTCCAGCTCCATCATCATGACTACCATCTCCTAGATCCCACGTATCTAAATGTCCTCCTACTACAATTATTTCTTCAGGTTTTTGAGAACCTTTTATTTCTCCAATTACAGTATGGGTTAAAACATCTGGAAAATTCTTAGAATTTTGTCTAAAAAAAAATTTTGTTTTTGGATTTAATGATAACATTGAACTTAAAAGTTCTGCTCCATTTGTACTAATCGCTGCAGCAGGGATTCTTTGATTTAAGGTTAATCCATCATAATACATAGACCCGGTGTGAGGATAATCATCAAGAATTGTAGTCATTGATCTTACTATTACCCCTACAGCTCCAAGTTTTGCAGCTTCAGCAGTTCCCCGTGTTCTTTGATCAACACTTCCACCATATGCTTCAAAAGTATTAATTAGAGTCTCATCCATTGGGCGATTATAAAAAACAATTCTTCCACTAACTGAATCTTTGCCAAATTCTCTTAAATCATTAATACTTTTTACTTCAATAACATTTGCAAATATTCCAATTGAAGGAGTAGAAATTGAACCACCCAGAGCAGCAATCGGCACTGATATGTTATTGCCTGGTCTAGTTTCTATATGAGCGTATTCTGGTGCTCCTCTAACCCATTTTGGGACCATTACTGGTTGTAACCAGACTGAGTCAATATCTATAAGCTCTAGTTGTTCTTTACCCCACTTTACTGATCTATCATAGTTGACAGAACCAGAAAGTCTGCCTCCTATTTGATTAGATAGATAATCAAGCCATTCATAAGATTCACCATTAGATAGAGCTTCATTGTATATCTTATTTATAAATACTGAATCACTATTAGGATTTTGAGAATACGAAGTAAAAGTAAATGCTATTAAAAACAGATAATTAAGTCGTCTCATGAAATTATGTTTTTGAGGTAAAAAGATTAACATCATCCTTTGATATTGGATTACCACCAAGAATTATCAATCTCTCAACAACATTTCTAAGTTCCCTTATATTACCAGACCATTCATAATCTTCAAGTAACTTTAGTGAATCTGAATTAAATTCTTTTGTTTCAATTCCTTGTTCTTTAGATATTAATTTGGAGAAATGAGAAATAAGTATGGGAATATCTGATTTTCTTTTGCTTAACTCAGGAACTTCAATCATTATTACAGCTAGTCTATGATATAAGTCTTCTCTGAAGTTACCATTTTGAATTTCCTTTTTTAAATCTTTATTTGTAGCAGCTATAACTCTAACATCTACACTAATATCTTTTTGACTCCCTACTCTTTGAATCTTACTTTCTTCAAGAGCTCTTAATACTTTAGCTTGAGCAGCAAGACTCATGTCACCAATTTCATCTAAAAACAAAGTTCCATTATTAGCAGCTTCAAATTTACCTTGTCTATCTTTTACAGCAGATGTAAATGAACCTTTAAGATGACCAAAAAGTTCACTCTCAATAAGCTCAGATGGTATAGCAGCACAATTTACCTCAATAAAAGTTCCTTTACTTCTATTACTTCTTTCATGAATATTATGAGCAACAAGTTCTTTACCAGTTCCACTTTCACCAGTTATTAAAACTCTTGCCTCCGTTTTAGCTACTTTATCTATAACTGCATGAATTTCCATAACAGATTTCGAATTCCCAATAATTTCATATTTTTTAGCAACCTTTTGTCTTAAAATTTTATTTTCAGTAACTAACTCCTTTTTTTCAAGGGCATTTCTTACAGAGTTGATAAGTCTATTAAGGTCAGGGGGTTTCGATATAAAATCATAAGCACCAAGTTTCATTGATTCAACTGCTGTTTCAATGTTTCCATGGCCAGTTAACATGATAAAAGGAAGAGTTAAGTTAGTTTTTCGTGTTCTTTGAAGTAACTCAATACCATCGACCTTAGGCATTTTAATATCACACAAAACCAAATCAAAAGATTCCTTTTTTATTAAGTCAAGACCTTTTTTGCCGTCAGAAGCTTGATATATTTCAAAGTTAGAGTCTTCCTCATTTAAAATTCTTACAAGAACTCTTCTGATTGGTTCCTCATCTTCAATTATAAGAATTTTACTCATATTAGGTATATTAGGAAAATCTAAGATAAAATTATTTACGCAAACATGTCTCTTACTTTTTCAAAAAAGGACTTATCAGATTTCTTTGGATTAGGTTTAAAATTATCATCATCTAACATTTCTTTGAAAAAATCTTTTTGTTTTTTATTTAGAGTTTTAGGAGTCCAAATATTGATATGCACAAGTAAATCTCCCTTTGAATAGCCATTTAAGTCTGGTATTCCCTTGTTTCTTAATCTAAGTGTTTTGCCAGATTGAATTCCGGAATCAAGCTTAATTCTAACTTTTCCATCAATTAGATGTATGTCCTTAGATATTCCAAGTACTGCTTCAGAAACGCTTATATATAGATCATAATGAAGATGTTTTCCATCTCTAGTAAAAAGATCATCCTGAGACTCTTCAATTAAAACAAGAAGATCACCTGAAACACCATTTGGATTATTTGAGTCATTACCTTTGCCTGAAACTTTTAATTGCATCCCCTCCTCAACTCCTCCAGGAATTTTTATTGAAACTGTTTCTTCAGAATTAAGCATTCCATTAGCGTCAGATCCTTGTGCCCTTGACAATATTGACTGACCAGATCCATTACAGGTTGGACATACAGAGGTTGATTGCATTCTACCAAGAATTGTATTTGTAATTCTAGAAACCTGACCAGATCCATTACAGGTATTACATGTTGAAAATTTTGAATCTGGTGATAAAATTTTTCGTTTAACTTTAATTTTTTTCTCAACACCATTAATAATCTCTTCTAGATTTAATTTTACCCGTATTCTTAAGTTAGAACCTTTTGAAACTCGTTGACCTCCTCCTCCAAATCCACCGAAAGATGAACCAAAAGCACTGCCAAAAATATCACCAAATTGACTAAAAATATCATCCATATCCATTCCTCCACCACCACCAAATCCACCTGCACCATCAAATGCACTATGACCAAATTGGTCATATTTAGATTTTTTATTTGGATCACTTAATATTTCGTATGCCTCAGCAGCCTTTTTAAAATTTGATTCGGCAGTCTTATCACCCGGATTTTTATCAGGATGATATTGAATTGCTTTTTTTCTGTATGCTTTTTTGATTTCAGAAGCACTTGCACTTTTAGATATTCCTAATATTTCGTAAAAATCTTCTTTCATATTTATTTATTGAGCAACAACAACTTTTGGAAAATTTATAATAATATCACCAAGCTTATAACCGCCTTGAATTATATCAATAATTTTACCTTTTTGCTTATCATCTATTGCAGGGATTTGACTTATTGCCTCATGAATTTCTGGATCGAAAATATCACCAATATTTACTTCAACTTCAATTAGACCCTGATTCTTTAAAGTATCATTGAATTTACTATAAATCAATTTTATGCCTTCGTCATTATCAGATTCAGAATCTTGATTAAGAGCTCTTTTAAAATCTTCTAAAACTGGAACCAAACTAGTCAGAATTTCTTTCCCAGCTGTCTTGTATAATTCTATCCTTTCCTTAGAGGTTCTTCTTTTGTAATTTTCAAACTCAGCAAATAATCTAATGTACTTGTCTTGTTCAAGTTTTAAATTTTCATTCAATTCCTTAATACTAGAAGACTTCTTTTTAACTGAGGGTTTAGAAGACTTTTTAATATCCGTTTTCTTTTTAGTCATTGATTAATTTTATATAGTAACTGCAATTTTTTTGCCAGAAAAATTTTATGCCAGAATGTCATATTATTTTGATAAATCTTTTAATGCATCGTCAATCTTTGGAAATCTAAAAATAAAGTCATCTAAATCATTTGAAATAACTTTCTGACTAGAAAGAACTAATTCAGACATTTGACCAAAGAATATTTTCACAATAAACTTGGGAATATTTGGAAATATTATTTGAGATCTATTATGAAATGCAATTTTTCTTAATAATTCATTCTGAGTAATTGGATTGGGGGAAACTAGGTTAAAAACTCCTCTATAATTTTTCTCTGCGCATTTTATAAAAAAATTTGCAACATCAATAACGTGTATCCATGATTGCCATTGATTTCCTTTTCCTAAAGCAGAAAGTAAGAAGATTTTAGAAAGATTTTTTGAGATTTTAAATACACCTCCAGACTTTGAAAGTACAAGGCCAATTCTTAAAATGGAAAAGGATATCTCTGGTAGTTTTTTTTCAAATTCTAAAACTTTAGATTCCCATTTTATTACTACTTGATTAATAAAAGAATCTTTAATATTTTTAGAGTCATCTTCACTTGAAACCCTTGTAAGAGAATTAGAATAAGCTGCAATCCCAGAGGCATTGACAAATGATTTCAATTTAATTCCTTTTTCTTTAATCATTTTTAGAATAAAATATGTTGAATCTAGCCTACTATTTAAAATTTTAGACTTGTTTTTAGTTGTCCATAGATTAAATACACTAAAACCTGCTAAATTAATAACAGTATCAACACCATTAAAGCAATTAATGTCAATTTCTTCAGAATATGGATCCCAATAGAAATATTTTAAATTGATATTTTTAGATATTAATTTTTTGTTCCGACTAAGTATATGTACTTGATATTTTTTAGCAAGTGCAAGATTAGTAATTTCTTGACCTAATGTACCTGAACCACCTGTTATTAATAGCTTCATATTGATTTTTTATTTATCTTTCGCTTAATATGGAAATAATTAGATCGAACTCTACAAAAATAGTTGATGTTGACTTCAATTCTATAAAATTTGGAGAAATTTTTACTGATCATATGTTTGAGTGTAATTTCAAAAATGGTGATTGGGAAGCTCCTGTTATTAAACCATATGGTTCAATTAACATGGATCCATCTTCTCATGTTTTTCATTATGGTCAAGCAGTTTTTGAGGGAATGAAAGGATATAAGGATACTAAAGACCAATTATGGTTATTTAGACCGAAAGATAATTATGAAAGACTAAAAAAATCCTGTGTGAGAATGGAAATTCCAGTATTGCCTTCAGAATATTTTTTTAAGGGACTTGAAAAACTAGTATCCCTTGAAAACAAATGGATTTCAAATAAGCCAGGTGCGTCATTATACATAAGACCATTTGTTTTTTCATCATCTGCAATGCTTGCAGCAAGCCCTTCACTAGACTATAAATTTTTAATAATTTGCTCCCCAGGAGCTGCATATTACTTGAAACCATTAAGTGTTTATGTTGAAGATAAATATAGTAGAGCTGCCCCTGGTGGTGCTGGTTATGCTAAGGCTGCCGGAAATTATGGTGCTGCGTTTTACCCAACGTCTTTAGCTATATCTAAAGGTTTTGATCAAATTGTATGGACAGACTCTGAATCTCATCAAAAAATTGAAGAAGTTGGTACAATGAGTATTGTATTTAGACTAGGAGAAAAATTAGTTACACCTAAAACAAGTGATACAATTTTAGATAGTGTTACAAGAAATAGTGTTATTCAAGCTGCAAAAGATCAAGGTATTGAAGTAGAGGAGAGAGATGTAACTGTATCTGAACTGATATCAGAATTTAAATCTGGTAATCTTAGAGAAATTTTTGGATGTGGAACTGCTGCAGTAATTGCCCCTATTTCTTCTTTTGGATATAAAGACGAAAGATTTGAAATCAGAGAAGTTGAAAATAGTTATGCAGACAGTCTTAAAACTTCTATTGTAAATATTCAACAGAATTTATCTGAAGATTCTCATGGATGGAGATATAAAATATTAGACTAGTTACTTTTCTAGAATGTCCTTAATATTTGGCTTAAAATAGTTTGGACCTTTTAATATTTTTCCATCTTCTCTAATAACTGGAGAGCCATCAGTACTAAGTTTACTCATGTTACTTCTTTGAATTTCTTCAAAAACTTCTACAATCTTATCTTGTAATCCATGAGCTAAAATTGTTCCACAAAGAATGTACAGTTTATCACCCAAAGCATCGGCAATTTCAACTAAATCCTTATTCTTAGCTGCTTCTAAATATTCATTATTCTCTTCTTGCATTAATCTATATCTAAGATCAACTATAGACTCATCAAGATTTGCTTCTTGAATCTCTGAATATTCAATTTTAAAAGCTTTATTAAATTCCTTTACCGCATCAATGGCATTAGTTATCATAATTATTAAATTTACATTAGAAAAGTTTAATAAAATTAATTAATGTTTACTAAAGGACAGCTTATTTTTGCTTTAATATTTACAATTGTATTCTCTTTAATTATTGGTTATTCTTATTTAAAGGATTATAGACTTCATAAAGTTTATTACAAAAATTCATATGTAATACTTATAATATTTATTGTTTTTATTTCAATTATAGCTACCTATAGCAGTTTATTTAGATAAATGAAAGATATCCTATTGGTATTTATGGGAGGTGGATTAGGATCAGCTATAAGGCTTTTACTTAATAAAATAGTTCCTAGTGATGCTTTTCCATACTCAACCTTAACTGTTAACTTAATTGGAAGTTTTTTTATAGGTTTTATAATAAGTTATCTCATACATCACAATATGTTAAAATCAGATTATTATTATTTTTTAGTTGTCGGTATTTGCGGAGGATTAACAACATTTTCAGCTTTTTCACTTGAAAATCTTAATCTATTGAAGTCCAATGATATAGCTCAGTCTATTCTTTATGTAATTATTAGTGTATCTTTCTGTATACTTTTAGCTTACCTTGGATTTATTCTAATGAATAAAATTTTAAATTATTAATATGAAAAAACCCCTATTTATTTTTCTTAGCCTTTTTCTATCAATAAATGCTTACTCTCAAGAAAAGAAACTTTCTGACGGACCATTTAATCAACTGATCATTCGTGGAGCTATACTAGTAAATGGAAATGGAAGTCCGCCATTGGGTCCTGTAGATATCGTAATTGAACAAAATATAATTAAATCTATCAAAACCGTAGGATATCCAGGAGTAGAAATAGTAGAAAGTAGACGTCCAAAACTGAAAAAAAATGGAAGAGAAATTAATGCTAATGGAATGTATGTTCTTCCAGGTTTCATTGATATGCATGGACATATAGGTGGACGAGCTCAAGGTGCAGAACCAGATTATGTTTTTAAATTATGGTTAGCACATGGAGTAACAACAGTGAGAGAGCCAGGGGGTAGAGGATTAGATTTTAGTCTTAATCTAAAAAATAAAAGTTTAAAAAATGAAATCATTGCTCCAAGACTTTCTATTTATACAAGATTTGGATCTGGTTTTCAAGAGGAAATTAGCACTGAAGAACAGGCTAGAGAGTGGGTCAGGTATAACGCAAAAAAAGGAGCTGATGGAATTAAATTCTTTGGTGCTAAGCCAGATATTATGATTGCTGCATTAGATGAAAATAATTCATTAGGATTGGGGTCCGCAATGCATCATGCACAACTTAGTGTTGCAAAATGGAATGTTTTAAATTCAGCTAGAGCCGGTTTAACATCTATGGAACATTGGTATGGTCTTCCTGAGGCACTTTTTAATGACAAAATCGTACAAAATTTTCCCTATGACTTCAATTATTCTAATGAACAAAATAGGTTTGAGGAAGCAGGAAAATTATGGGAACAAGCAGCAGAACCTAATTCAGAACACTGGAATAATGTGATGAACGAGTTAATTAGTTTAGATTTTACTCTAGATCCAACATTTAATATATATGAAGCTAGTAGGGATTTACAAAGAGCTAGAAGAGCTGAGTGGCATGAAGAGTATACATTGCCTAGTTTATGGGAATTTTATCAACCTAGTAGAATATCACACGGTTCTTATTGGCATTTCTGGGGCACCGAACAAGAGGTTGCATGGAAGAGAAACTTCAACCTATGGATGAAATTTGTAAATGAATATAAAAATAGAGGTGGTAGAGTTACAGTTGGATCTGATTCTGGATTTATTTTTCAACTATATGGTTTTGCATATATAAGAGAGTTAGAACTTTTAAGAGAGGCAGGATTTCATCCAATAGAAGTAATAATGTCTGCAACATTAAATGGAGCAGAAGCCCTAGGTATGGATAATGAAATTGGATCTATTGAAATTGGAAAGAAGGCAGATTTGATAATAATTGAGGAAAATCCTTTAGAGAATTTAAAGGTGTTGTATGGCACAGGTGCAATTAAGCTTAATGATAAAAATGAAGTTAAAAGAGTTGGTGGTGTCAAGTATACTATTAAAGATGGTATTGTTTATGATTCTAAACTCTTACTTGAAGATGTAAAGAAAATGGTAAGAAAGAGTAAAGATGAATTAGACTATGAAATTTATCAACCAGGACAGGAAAAAGATTGGATGAGAAAAAACAAAAAAAAGATTGATTAGTTTGTATTGTTCAAAAACTCAAACATCTTTGAATTAAAAGTATTAGGTTTATCTACATTGACTACATGGCCACAATTAGGAATTACAAATAATAAAGACTTCTTATGTGCTTTAACCAATTCTTTTACGGAAGGAAGGAACATATAATCTTGATCACCCATAATATAATATGTAGGTATTTTGATTTCAATTTGTCTAAAAAATTTAAGCAATGGAACTAGCTCAGTAGTTAACTGAAACCATTTCTTAAATTCTTTTTGATATAATTTTTTTGCTTCATTGACAAATAATAATCTAGATTCTTTATGATTTTTATTGGGCATTATAATAAATGCTAAGAGATTATATATCCACATATAAGGTAATATTGACTTTGTAGAATTACCAAGAAACATTAGTATTTTAGATCTAAGATTAAGTTTCATTATAGCTCCACCCATAATAAGACTTTGAACCCTTTGAGGGTTTTTTTCAGCAAAATTTCTAATTAAAATTGTACCAAGTGAAATTCCTACAAAATGAGATTTCTTTATTTTCTCAGCATCAATAACTTCAAGAATATCATTTGTTATTGAATTAAAAGTATACTTCTTTTTAAAAGGATTAAGAGCAATAGCTTTAGACTTTCCATGACCCCTAAGATCTAATAAAAGAAGATTATAATTTTTTGAAAAATATTTTATTTGTTTATACCATATAGTTGAGCTTCCTCCTGCTCCATGTACAAAAGTTATCCAATTAGCATTCTTATTTTTACAAACAAACTTGGTGTAATGAATCATACTTATAATTTGTTAATAATTAATTCCATTTCATTTTGAATTTTTTTTGCTTCTTCTGCAGCTTTTTTTGCAAAATCATCATTAGGAGAAGCATAAATAATTGATCTTGATGAATTTACTATTAATTTAAAATCTTTATCTAATCCATATTCGCATATTTCCTTCAAATTTCCACCTTGAGCGCCAACACCAGGAATTAATAAATATGAATTTGGAACTAGTTTTCTAATCTTTCCAATTTGTTCAGTATTTTTTGCACCAACAACATACATTATCTTATCATTATTTGTCCAAGTCTTTGAAATATTGATAACTTTCTCATATAACTTACCAGAATTATCATCTACAACTGTTTCTTGAAAATCTTCAGAGCCCTTATTAGAGGTTAGTGCTAGTAAGAAGACAAACTTATTATCAAAAGTTAGAAAAGGTTCAACTGAATCAGAACCCATATAAGGGGAAACAGTAATTGAATCAAAGTCTAAATCTTTTAAAAATGCACTTGCATACATTTTAGATGTATTTCCTATATCTCCTCTTTTTGCATCTGCTATTGTAAATATATCAGGATAATTATCTTTTAGATATTTAGAAATTTTTACAAGAGATTTATAACCTTCAACTCCATGTGCTTCAAAAAAAGCAATATTAGGTTTATATGCAATTGCATATTGATTTGTTGAATCTATAATTTGTTTTGCAAATTCAAATATTGGGTCATCATTATTAATCAATGATTTAGGAATCCTTTTAATATCAATATCTAAGCCTATACACAGAAAAGACTTTTTTTTATTTATTTGACTATTAATTTTATTATTTAACATTATACCTCGCCCGCTTCTTTTAGTCTCTCAGTATTTATGAAAAGTTGTATTTCATCAATTAACTTTGATACATCTCCATCTAATATTTTTGGTAAATCATATAAAGAAAGACCTATTCTATGATCAGTTACCCTTCCCTGAGGATAATTATATGTTCTAATTTTAGCAGATCTATCTCCAGATTTAACAAGCTCATTTCTTTTTTTAGAATCAGACTCCATTCTTTTATTTAATTCAATTTCATATACCCTTGATCTTAAAACTTTCAGGGCTTTTTCTTTATTTTTATGTTGAGATTTTTGATCCTGACATTGAGCAACAATACCAGTAGGTTCATGGGTCAACCTCACGGCAGATAATGTGGTATTTACTGATTGACCTCCAGGTCCAGAAGAACAAAAATAATCAACCCTAACCTCATTCATATTAATTTCTACATCAAATTCTTCTGCTTCAGGAAGAACCATAACTGTGGCTGCAGAAGTATGAACTCTTCCTTGTGTCTCTGTTTGGGGAACTCTTTGAACTCTATGAACACCTGATTCATATTTAAGAACACCGTAAACATCTTGTCCAGATATTTCAAAAATAACCTCTTTAAATCCACCATCATTTCCCTCACTAGTATCAACAACACTAATTTTCCATTTTCTATCTTGAGCAAACTTTGTATACATTCTATATAAATCTCCTGCAAAAATACTAGCCTCATCTCCCCCAGTTCCAGCTCTGATTTCAACAACTACATTTTTGGAGTCTTCTGGATCTTTAGGTATTAATAGAATTTTTATTTCTTCCTCAAGAATATTAATATCTTGTTTTGATAGATCTAATTGATCTTTAGCCATAGCGACCATATCTTCATCATCAGATGAATTTAAATACTCCTCTGCCTCTAATTTTTGGCTTACGGCATTCTTGTAGAGCTTACCTTTATCTACTAGCTTTCTAAGTTCTTTTAGCTCCTTATTTAATTGAATATATTTTTTTTGATCAGCAATAATATCAGGATTACTAATCATTTGATATATCTCATCATATCTTTTTTCAACTATTTCAATTTTTTCTAGTAGCATATTATAACTGTCTAATATTCAAAATTACCTAATTCTGATTGAATAGTTAATTTCTTATGTTCTGATTTAAGTACTTCGCCTATAATTTTAGCTTCAATACCAACTGATTTTGATATTTTAATTATTTCAGCGGCATTGACAGAATCTGTATATATTTCCATTCTATGACCCATATTAAATACTTTATACATCTCTTTTGGATCTGTACCTGACTCATTCTGAATGAGTTTAAAAATTGGAGGAGTTTCAAAAAGATTATTTTTAACAATATGGAGATTGTCTATAAAATGAAGAATTTTAGTTTGACCACCTCCTGTACAATGAATTATTCCATCAATTTTATCTCTACCTACATTGTCAAAAATATTTTTTAATAGTGGTGCATATGACCTAGTAGGTGACAAAAGCATCTTTCCAATATTAAGATCAAAATTTTTAAGCGTATCTGTTAATTTTTTTGAGCCACAGTAAGTCAATTCATCAGGAACTTCATTATCAAATGATTCTGGATATAATGACTTTAAATATTTAGATAGCACATCATGACGAGCTGATGTTAGACCATTACTTCCTATACCAGAATTATATTCTTTATCGTATGACGAAATACCTGTTGATGATAATCCTACAATAACGTTTCCTGGCTTTATATTAGAATTATCAATTATTTGATCTTTTTTTATTCTAACTGTTAAACAAGAATCAACAATTATTGTTCTAACTAAATCACCAACATCAGCAGTTTCTCCACCTCCACTATGAATATTTATTCCTAAATCTCTATAATAAGAAAGGATTTCATTAGTACCAGAAATAATTTGAGAAATAACTTCACCTGAAATTTTATTTTTATTTCTCCCGATAGTAGAAGAGAGAACTATATTATCTATTGCTCCAACACATGCAACATCATCAAGATTCATTACAATTGAATCTTGAGCAATTCCTTTCCATACTGATAAGTCTCCAGTCTCCTTCCAATAAACGTATGCAAGAGATGACTTAGTACCGGCACCATCAGAATGTATAATTAAAGCATGTTCGTTAGAGTCTGATATAAAATCAGGAAGTATTTTACAAAAAGCCTTTGGATACAGACCTTTATCTTGATTTTTAATAGCATTATGGACATCTTCTTTGTCAGAAGAAACTCCTCTTAATTTATATCTATTGGACATTTTTCAGCGTAAAGTTATCAAAAAAAAATCTTAATAAGTTTTTAATAAAATTCATTGATCAGTTGACTCAAAATTTTCAATTTAATTTAATTTAGAATTTTAAAATTATATCTATATAGCTAGTGAATTTTTCTTATTTTTTTTATTAATTCTATGAAAAATTGAGATTTTTTTACAGCTATAAATATGACATTGATAAATGTTGATTAAAATTCATTTTTATTGATGAACTAAATTTCAAAAAAAATTAATTTAATTTATAATTAAAATCAAATATAATGAGCAAATCTAAATTAGAATATATATGGCTTGATGGTTATAAACCCACTCAAAGCCTAAGAAGTAAAACAAAAGTCGTTTCTGACTTTGACGGTAAACTTACAAGTTGTCCAATGTGGTCTTTTGATGGATCATCTACTCAACAAGCACCAGGAGGATCTTCAGATTGTTTATTAAAACCTGTAGCAGTTTATCCTGATCCTGAAAGAAAAAATGGATATCTAGTTATGACAGAGGTTTTAAATGCTGATGGATCTCCACATGAATCAAATGGAAGAGCAACCATTAATGATAGTGATAACGATTTTTGGTTCGGTTTTGAGCAAGAATACTTTCTCTGGGATACTGAAACCAACTTACCATTGGGTTTTCCTAAAGATCAAACACCTCAAGGACAATTTTATTGTTCTGTTGGAGGTGCAAATACTTTTGGCAGAGAAATTATGGATCGTCATCTAGATGTTTGTTTAGAGGCAGGGATTAATGTTGAAGGTACGAATGCAGAGGTAGCTGCAGGTCAGTGGGAATTTCAAACTTTTGCAAAAGGTGCCCAAGAGGCTGGTGATGAAATGTGGGTTGCAAGGTATCTTCTGGAGAGAATAGCTGAAGACTATGCAATTAAAATAGAATACCATCCTAAACCACTTGGTGCAACTGATTGGAATGGATCTGGAATGCATGCTAATTTTTCAAATACAACTTTAAGAACTTGTGGTTCAAAAGAAACTTATGAAAAAATATGTGAAGCTTTTAGACCAGTTGTAAATGATTGTATTGCAGTTTACGGAGCATACAATGATCAAAGACTTACAGGTGATCATGAAACACAATCCATAACAGAGTTTAGTTATGGTGTTTCAGATAGAGGAGCTTCAATAAGGATTCCTATCATGACTGTTGAGAGTGGCTGGAAAGGTTGGCTTGAAGATAGAAGACCTTCATCAAATGCTGATCCATATAAAGTTGCTGCAATTATAGTAAAAACTGTTAAAAGCGCTTAATTTTATTTTAGCTTAATAAAGGGACTATGAATGTTAGATACAAAACTAATAATATAATCCCTTTTTTTCTTGTCAATACATTTCGCTTTCCAAAATAAGCGAGGGGAAGTATTATTGCTGAGAACAGTATCACCCATAGCATATCATTAAATAATGTGCTTTTTTCAATTCCACCAATTGGTATTATTGAAGAGGTAACTCCAATAACAACAAGTAAATTAAAAATATTAGATCCAATTAGATTTCCAATTGATAGATCATTTTGTTTCTTTAATGATGCAACAATTGATGCTGCAAGTTCTGGTATACTTGTCCCTATTGCAACCATTGTAATACTAATTATTCTTTCAGAAACTTCAAATTTATTAGCTACTGAAACGGCTGATTTAATTAAAGTTTCAGATCCTAACCATAATAATGATCCACTAAAAAGAATATAAAAAAATGATTTTGTAATAGATATTTTATTATTATCAATCTCCTCAGAAAATTCTGAAATACTTTTCTTCTGATAGATAAATAGATAGAAAAGAATAGCTGTGATTGAAATAAGTAAAATAAAACCTTCGGTTCTAGATATCTGATTATCTGTGTAAATGATAAAATAAAAAAGTGCTGTAGAAATCATTAACAATGGAAAATCAGTGGAATAAAACCTTTGTTTTAGAGTTATTGGATATATAATTGTAATTATTCCCAGTACTAACCCAATGTTAGCAATATTAGAACCTAATACATTTCCTATTGCAAAACTAGGTAATCCGTCAAGTGTAGCATTTAAGCTTACTATTAATTCTGGAGCAGAGGTTGCAAAAGAAACTACAGTCATCCCAATAATAATTTTAGGGACAGAGAATTTCAATGATATGTCAATTGAAGACTTTGTAAGTAAGTCCCCTCCATAAGAGAGTAATATAATGCCAAATAAAATTCCTAAAAAATCCAAAATCTATGTTTTGAGGGCAATGGAGGACTCAAACCCCCATCTGAAGAGCCGTAATCTTCTGTTCTATTCAGTTAAACTAATTGCCCGAGTTAGTGCAAAAATATATATATAATTTATAATTTAGACGTTAATGAAAATATTTCTGGCTTGTTTATTTAATGGACTATACAAAGAGTATGCTTGGCTTCATAAAGAGTATGACCAGAATTGGAGTAAACCAAAAAGATATTCTGAACTTACTCCAAAGGAAATTAAAGTTATAGTTACTAAATATGAATCTGGTTTAAAGAATGGATCCACTAGAAAGCTGATTTTTAGAAAAGTAAAAAAAATTGAAAATATTCTTAATAAAAGATTAAAAAGTTATCAATTTGAAACTTATAATGAATTAAATAGGTTTGGTAATTTAAAAGAGTTTAGGCTCTATCAATTTATTAGAGCATACAAAAAAGCGCTTGAAAATTATTATAAAGAGGTTTTAGTTAATTAAATTCCTTAACTTTAAATAAAAAGAAATGGACTGTAAATGTAAAGATTGTGACTGCACTAAATCTTGCAATTGCACTTGTTGTAGTTGTTAGTTTCCTAAAATAAAATATTATATATCAATAACTTACGTAAAGTTATTAACAATGTGAAGTTTTAATTTGTTTTTACAAAATAGATTTTTACTTTTATAAATGATAAGCGGAAGTAACGGAAAAATCCGCCGGGACAATCAAAATGAAAATTTTGAATAAACTTATCAAGCTTTAGACACTAAAAATCAGTAAGATTAACTGTAATTTGGAATACCAATCATGTTTAAAGACAAAAAGATCAAGTAATAGAAACAGAAAAATTATCTGTATCACTCAAGACGAAAGTTAAGATATAGCTTGTGAAATTTTAAATACTAAACTGTAAAAATTATACGGTATTGAAGAAATTCAAAAGTATTTAAAGAGAATTAGAAAGCCCGATTCATTCGTGAGTCGGGCTTTCGAATTTTTAAACCTTTATTTAATTGAACTTTTTTATATAGAAAATTATAATTAGTTATATCTAATTCATTTTATGAATCTCTGCATATGTTTTGTATGTTGGGCTTATGGGTGATATTATCTCAAAAATTTTACAGTTATTCTTTGTGGATAACTCTATGTATTTTTCGTTATCAACTATAATAAAATCCCCTTTTTGATAAACTTGATCTCTTATACTTAAATTTCCGGATAAAATAAATATAGAGTGAAAGGAGTTTTCCTTTAGTATATAATCATTTTCACCATCTATAAAACTACATTCAAAGATTTGAATACCCTCAGTATCAAGACCAAGTTGATTTTTTTTATTTGAAATTGTTTTTACTTCTAATCTATTATTTTTCTCCAATAAAAATTCTTCCGATTTAAAATCATTGTAGCTTGGTTCT
>CENP01232758.1_pt1 | contig 36969 bp, 25 predicted proteins | sample 361281 | NCBI WGS metagenome assembly CENP01 (sample SAMEA2591122, study PRJEB7988) | marine metagenome | biome: marine biome (ENVO:00000447); feature: deep chlorophyll maximum layer (ENVO:xxxxxxxx); material: saline water (ENVO:00002010), including plankton (ENVO:xxxxxxxx) | depth 70 m
GGAGATAAATCATATCACGATGTTACTATCGACGTTGCTGCACCTGTTGAGGGAGCCGCAAATATGCAATGGTGGACTGTTTTTGGTATTGCTTTAAGTGCATTTTTATGGGGTGTAGGTTGTATAGTGTATACTATTTCTACGGGCATAGGTACTTGGGGACTTAATAAAACAGTCGGTTGGGCTTGGGATATAACCAACTTTGTTTGGTGGGTAGGAATTGGTCATGCTGGGACTTTAATTTCAGCTGTACTATTGCTTTTCAGACAAAAATGGAGAATGGCAATAAACAGATCTGCTGAGGCTATGACAATTTTTTCTGTGGTTCAGGCAGGATTATTTCCTATCATTCATATGGGTAGACCATGGCTAGCTTACTGGGTTTTACCCATTCCTAATGGATTCGGATCTTTATGGGTTAATTTTAATTCACCTCTTCTTTGGGATGTATTTGCTATCTCAACTTACCTTTCAGTTTCACTAGTTTTCTGGTGGACAGGATTGCTACCAGATTTTGCTATGATTAGGGACCGAGCAGTGCTCCCTTTTCAGAAGAAAATTTATAGTCTATTAAGTTTCGGATGGACAGGAAGAGCTAAAGACTGGCAGCGTTTTGAGGAAGTATCACTAGTTCTCGCGGGTTTAGCCACGCCGTTAGTTCTTTCTGTACACACTATTGTATCTTTTGATTTTGCGACATCTGTTATTCCTGGTTGGCACACAACGATTTTTCCACCATATTTTGTTGCAGGTGCAATATTTTCAGGATTTGCTATGGTAAATACTTTACTTATAATTATGAGAAAAGTATCACATCTGGAAAATTATATTACTGTACAGCATATAGAATTAATGAATATCGTTATCATGATAACAGGTTCAATAGTTGGTGTGGCATATATTACTGAACTTTTTATAGCTTGGTATTCAGGTGTTGAGTATGAACAATATGCATTTTTGAATCGCGCCACAGGTCCTTATTGGTGGGCTTACTGGGCAATGATGACATGCAACGTTTTCTCTCCTCAATTTATGTGGTTTAAAAAACTTAGAACAAGCATCATGTTTTCATTTATCATATCGATTGTTGTAAATATCGGAATGTGGTTCGAGCGCTTCGTAATTATAGTAACCTCTCTTCATAGGGACTATCTACCTTCCTCATGGACTATGTTTTCCCCGACATTTGTTGACATAGGTATATTCATTGGAACAATTGGATTTTTCTTTGTTTTATTTTTACTCTATGCTAGAACTTTCCCTGTAATTGCCCAAGCTGAGGTAAAGACAATACTTAAATCATCTGGTGAGAAATATAAAAAATTAAGAGACGCAAGGTAATGAGTGGTAAAAGGTTTATACATGGGATTTACGACGACGATGACGTTTTACTAAGTGCAATCAAAAACATTCGGGCTGAAAAGTATGATATTGAAGAGGTATATACTCCTTTCCCAGTTCATGGCCTTGATAAAGCACTTGGAATCGAAGAGACTAGAATCGCAATCATGGCTTTTATTTATGGCTGTATTGGGTTAATAGTAGCATTTCTTATGATGGACTTTATAATGATAAAAGATTGGCCACAAAATATTGGTGGAAAGCCAAGTTTCAGCTTTTTAGAAAATATGCCTTCTTTTGTTCCTGTTATGTTTGAAATGACTGTATTTTTTGCTGCACACCTGATGGTCATAACGTTCTATTTAAGAAGTAAACTTTGGCCTTTTAAAAAAGCAGAAAATCCTAATCCATTAACTACTGATGATAAGTTTTTAGTTGAGATTGAACTTAATGATAATGAAAAAAGACTTACTACTCTTTTAAAAAAATCAGGAGCTATTGAAGTCTCTGTAATTGAAAAATCAGAATAAATGAAAAATAAAATTATTGTTGTCCTTTTTTTTCTTGGAATATTATTTAACTCTTGTGCAGACCCATCTCGCCCGAATTACCAATATTTTCCTAATATGTACGAGTCTGTTGGCTATGAAACCTACTCCGAATCGGATGCTTTTAACAACGGTATTGAAGCTCAAAAGCCAGTTGAAGGGACGGTAGCTAGAGGCTGGGAACCTTATGACTATCCTGACACAAATGAAGGATATGACGGTGCAAAATTAAACCTAATTTCTCCACTAGAAATTAGTGATGCAAATTCTAAAAATGGTAAGGAACTTTATGGAATCTACTGTGCGGTTTGCCATGGGAATAAAGGTGATGGACAAGGAATTTTGATGACAAGAGAAAAGTTTTTAGGCGTTCCTAGTTATGCAGATAGGGAAATAACTCCTGGCAGTATTTACCATGTTTTAATGTATGGGAAAAATGCTATGGGATCGCACGCTGGGCAGGTTAATTCAGAAGAACGATGGCAAATTGCACAACATGTTATGGAATTAAGAACAAAACTTAAAAAGTAATATGGAAAAGCAAATGATGTACATATTTCCGAAAAAAATTAAAAGTCTATCCATCTATTTGATGGTAGCAGGTTTTTTTGGTTTGGTCTATGGATTTTTGAGCGCACCAAAAAACATAGAGGAATCTAAAACCATTATTGCAGCTAGCCACGGTGATCATCACGATGGCCAATACAATGCGCATAGTTCAGGCTTGCATGGAACATCCCCAAATATCAAAGATGCAGCAAATTATACCGATGGAGATATGCATGTAAGTTCAAATACAAAACTTAAAAATGCTGAAATCCATTCTGAAAGCCATGATAAAAAACATGATGAACACGTTTACCATCAACTGGCGAATAAGCCCTGGGCTGCTCTTTATGTATCTGCTTTTTACTTCTTTATGATTTCACTAGGTGTTTTAGCATTCTATGGAATACAACGTGCAGCTCAAGCAGGGTGGTCACCAGTCCTTTTTAGGGTCATGGAAAGTATAACAGGTTATTTGTTACCAGGGGGAATAATAGTTATTGTAATTTTGTTTCTTTCGGGTTTACATTTAAATCACCTTTTTATATGGATGGATCCTGAAGTAGTTGCTCATGACAAACTAATAGCAGGAAAGGTTGGATATTTAAATACGCCCTTCTTTTTAGCAAGGGCAATATTTTTCCTTGGGGGTTGGTCTTTATATAGATTTTTTTCAAGAAAGTTTTCTTTAGCCCAAGACAATGCGTCTGACACCTCAAATCATAAAAAAAACTTTAGAATTTCTGCGGCTTTTTTGGTATTCTTTATAATTACAGAATCTATTATGTCTTGGGATTGGATAATGTCTATAGACCCTCATTGGTTTAGTACATTGTTCGGATGGTATGTCTTTGCGAGTATGGTGGTTTCTGGTGTTACAGCTATTGCGTTGATAACAATTTATCTAAAATCGAGGGGCTATCTAGAATTTGTAAATGATAGTCATATTCACGACCTGGCTAAATTTATGTTTGGCTTTAGCATTTTTTGGACTTATTTATGGTTTTCACAATTTATGCTGATTTGGTTTTCTAACATCCCTGAGGAGGTTACTTATTTTATTTCTAGAATTGAAGATTATAATTTACCCTTCTTTGGAATGTTGGCAATGAACTTTATTTTCCCATTGCTGGTTCTTATTAATAGTGATTATAAAAGGAAGAATTATTTTGTGGTAATGGCAGGAATAGTAATACTCTTGGGCCACTACATAGATATATTCAATATGATTATGCCGTCTGCCGTTGGGGACAAATGGTTTATTGGGATTCCTGAAATAGGGGGTTTTTTATTTTTCTTAGGGCTATTTGTATTTACAGTTTTTAAAGAATTAACAAAAGCTCCTTTGTTAGCAAATGGGGATCCGTATGTTGAAGAAAGTAAAAATTTTCATTACTAATAATTAAAATAGATGAATATAATATTAGCATTTTCCATTCTTATCTTAATTGCAATAGCGATCTGGCAGGTGACTAAAGTATTTGAACTGTCTCAGGGTAAGAAAATTTATACTCAAATTGCCGATGACAACGATAATAATTGGAATGGTAAATTGATGTTTGCATTTTTAATTTTCATCTATGGAATCACAATTTTTTCTTTTGTTTCATATGGGGATGTCTTGCTACCTCAGGCAGCTTCAGAACACGGTTTAGATTACGACAATTTAATGTGGGTTTCATTTGCTATCATCTTTTTTGTTCAAACGATTACCCAAGCACTTTTGCATTATTTCTCTTATAAATACAGGGGAGAAAAAGGGAAAAAAGCATTATTTTATGCTGATAACGATAAGTTAGAAGCGATATGGACTATAATCCCAGTTATTGTTTTAGCAGGATTGATTTTAGTAGGCCTTTACACTTGGACAGATATTATGACTGTCGAAGAAAATGAAGATGCCTTGGTAGTAGAGCTTTATGCCCAACAATTTAATTGGAAAGCCAGGTATGCCGGAGAAGATAGTGTTTTAGGGGATGCAAACGTACGTTTTTTACAAGATTTTGATGGGAAAAATTTAGTTGGAATTGATGCAACTGACCCAAACGGTTTTGATGATGTAGTAGTGCAAGAACTTCACCTGCCTGTCGGAAGAGAAGTAATTTTCAAAATGAGATCACAAGATGTTTTACACTCGGCTTATATGCCATTTTTTAGGGCACAAATGAATTGCGTCCCAGGAATGATAACAGAATTTGCTTTTACACCAAATAAGACTACAGAAGAAATGCGTCAGGATCCTGATATTATTTCCAAAGTAAAAAAAATTAATAAATTAAGAAGAGAAAAAAGTAAAGAATTAATTTTAGATGGCGACGCCGCTTTAGACCCATATGAATTTGATTTTCTTTTACTTTGTAATAAAATTTGTGGTGCATCACACTACAACATGCAGATGAAAATAATTGTAGAATCAAAAAAAGAATATGCTAAATGGATGTCTGAACAGCAGACTTTCGCAGAGGTAATTCAATAATTAAACTATAAAAAAAGTAAAGATATGTCAATAGCAGTAGCACACACAGAAGAGGATCACGGACATCATCATAAGGAAACATTTGTAACAAAATATATTTTTAGTCAAGATCATAAGATGATCTCTAAACAGTATTTAATAACAGGCTTATTCATGGGTATTATTGGGATAGCAATGTCTCTGTTATTTCGTTTGCAATTAGCATGGCCTGAACAACCATTTGGCATTTTTGAAGTTCTACTTGGAAAGTGGGCACCAGATGGGGTAATGGATCCAAATGTTTACCTTGCTCTAGTTACCATTCATGGAACAATAATGGTATTTTTTGTTTTAACTGCAGGTTTGAGTGGAACATTTAGCAACCTCTTAATCCCCTTGCAGATTGGAGCTCGTGATATGGCATCAGGATTGTTGAATATGATTTCTTTCTGGCTTTTCTTTCTCTCGAGTGTAATAATGGTAATGTCACTTTTTGTAGAGGCCGGACCTGCTGCTGCGGGATGGACTATATATCCTCCGCTTTCTGCTTTACCACAAGCTCAACCTGGTTCAGGTACTGGAATGACGTTATGGTTAGTATCGATGGCAATTTTTATTGCATCCTCTCTATTAGGGTCATTGAACTATATAGTTACTGTGATCAATCTTAGAACTAAAGGAATGACTATGACTCGTTTGCCTTTGACCATTTGGGCATTTTTTGTCACTGCAATAATTGGTGTTGTTTCCTTTCCAGTTCTTCTTTCTGCTGCTTTACTTTTAATTATGGATAGAAGTTTTGGCACCTCATTTTTCCTTTCAGATATATTTATTCAAGGCGAAGTTCTTCACTACCAGGGGGGATCACCAGTACTTTATGAACATTTATTCTGGTTTTTGGGCCACCCAGAAGTTTACATAGTATTACTACCGGCTCTAGGTATAACATCCGAAATTATAGCTACAAACGCAAGAAAGCCAATTTTTGGTTATCGTGCTATGGTTGCTTCAATTTTGGCAATTGCATTTTTATCTACCATTGTTTGGGGACACCATATGTTTATTTCGGGAATGAATCCATTTCTTGGATCTGTGTTTACATTCACTACCTTACTTATAGCCATTCCTTCTGCCGTTAAAGCTTTTAATTACATTACTACGCTTTGGAAAGGAAATCTTCAATTAAACCCTGCAATGCTTTTTTCCATAGGATTAGTTTCTACTTTTATAACAGGAGGCTTAACAGGAATTATTTTAGGAGATAGCACTCTTGACATTAATGTACACGATACTTACTTTGTTGTGGCTCACTTTCATTTAGTTATGGGAATTTCTGCACTATACGGATTATTTGCTGGGGTTTACCATTGGTTCCCTAAGATGTTTGGACGAATGATGAATAAAAATATGGGTTACTTTCATTTTTGGGTAACAGCTATTTGTGCTTATGGAGTATTTTTCCCAATGCACTTTATTGGAATGGCAGGTTTGCCAAGACGTTATTACACTAATACTGCCTTTCCATACTTTGATGATCTAGCAGATATAAATGTGTTAATTACAGTCTTCGCCTTAGTTGCTGGTTTTGCTCAACTTGTATTCTTGTATAACTTTATACATAGCATGTTTTATGGTAAGGAGACAGTTCAAAATCCATGGAGATCAAATACTTTGGAGTGGACTGCACCCATAGAGCATTTTCACGGAAATTGGAAAGGTGAGATCCCTCATGTACATCGATGGGCATATGATTATTCAAAACCGGGACATAAAGAAGATTTCATGCCTCAAAATATACCACTTCAAAAGGGAGAAGAAGAACTACAACATTAGTCTTGTAGTCTAGTAATAAAAGAAATATTTGTTTCATAGATCTCGTTTTTTTTATTTATTATGCCTTTTCACAAGACCAGGTGATTTGCTATATTTGAGAAAATGAATGAGCATTTAGACCCCACTGATAAGCAATTTTCTAAGGAAGATAACGAAATTGATAAAGCATTAAGGCCTATCAGTTTTGATGACTTTGCTGGACAGGAAAGTATTTTAGAGAATTTAAAAGTTTTTGTCACTGCTGCAAAACAAAGGGAGGAAGCCCTAGATCACACTTTATTTCATGGCCCGCCTGGATTAGGAAAAACAACTTTAGCTCACATTTTAGCCAATGAATTGGAAGTGGGTATCAAATTTACCTCAGGACCTGTTTTAGATAAACCTGGAGACTTAGCTGGTTTACTGACAAATCTTCAACCCAGAGATATTTTATTTATCGATGAAATTCACCGATTAAGCCCTATTGTTGAGGAGTACCTATATTCTGCCATGGAGGACTATAAAATTGATATTTTAATCGAGTCAGGACCAAATGCGAGAACAGTTCAAATTAATTTGGAGCCTTTTACTTTAGTTGGTGCAACTACTCGTTCAGGGCTTTTAACAGCTCCAATGAGAGCACGTTTTGGTATTAGTAATCGTTTAGAATATTATTCCACTGAACTGTTGGCTACGATACTTGAAAGGAGTGCCAATATATTAAACGTAGAAATAAATTATGAAGCTGCGACTGAGATTGCTAGAAGAAGTCGGGGTACACCAAGAATATCAAATGGTTTACTAAGAAGGATAAGAGACTTTGCACAAATAAAGGGAAATGGAAAAATTGATAAGAAAATTACTCAATTTGGTCTAAAGGCACTTCAAGTTGATGCCTTTGGATTAGATGAAATGGACAATAAAATCCTAATTTCAATTATAGATAAGTTTAACGGAGGTCCTGTTGGGATTACGACCTTAGCAACTGCTGTTTCCGAAAATGCTGAAACAATAGAGGAAGTATACGAGCCTTTTTTAATACAACAAGGTTTTATTGTTCGAACTCCAAGAGGTCGTGAAGTAACCATGCGAGCCTACAAGCATCTTGGGAGAATAAAAAATAGTCAAGGAGGTCTTTTCTAAAGATCCAAATATTAATTATGGATTCAAACGCCCAAAATAATTCAAAACTCATTAAAAATAAAGCTAAACACCTTGGTTTTATTTCTTGTGGAATTTCAAAAGCTGATTTTTTGGAAGAGGAAGCGCCTAGATTAGAAAAATGGTTAAACCAAAACCATAACGGGGAAATGGCCTACATGGAAAAAAACTTTGATAAAAGACTCGACCCAAGACTACTAGTTCCAGATTCAAAAAGTGTCATTTCTCTTCTTTTCAATTATTATACTAATCAAAAACAGGACGATAACCAAGCACCAAAAATTTCAACATATGCATTTGGAGAGGATTATCATTTTGTTATTAAAAGAAAATTGAAAGAATTGATGAGTTATATTAAAAGTGAGATTGGTGATGTTGGAGGAAGAGTATTCGTTGATTCAGCGCCTATCATGGAAAAGGCTTGGGCCTCAAGAAGTGGTTTAGGATGGATAGGTAAGAATACAAATCTAATTTCAAAAAAAACAGGATCCTTTTTCTTTATTGCAGAAGTAATTGTCGACTTAGAATTAGAATATGACAGGCCAACCACTGACCATTGTGGGAGTTGTACTAAATGTATTGATGCGTGCCCTACTGAAGCATTAATAGCACCTTATCAAATTGATGGTAGTAAGTGTATTTCCTATCTGACAATAGAGCTTGAAGATCAAATACCAAATGAATTTAAAGATAAAATGGATAATTGGGCTTTTGGATGCGATATTTGTCAGACCGTATGTCCTTGGAATCGATTTGCAAATGAGCATGAGGAAGAATCTTTTTCACCCAAAGAAGAACTTTTGAAAATGACAAAGAATGAATGGAGTGAGATTACAGAAGAGGTTTTTGACAAGGTATTTAAAAATAGTGCTATCAAAAGGACAAAATTCGATGGGCTTAAAAGAAATATAAAATTTCTTAAAAGCTAGCCATTTAACCTTAAAATATCAAAATTTTGGAATTAAAGCATATTTGTAATAGTTATTAAACTATGTGAAAGTCAGATTGTTTACCAGGATATTTAAATTCTTAAACAAAACCCCTAAAATATATGATATTGTCATTTTCTTAACAAAATATTAAGAAATTAAAAAAAACATCACTATAATTGTAGGTTGATTAAACGAAATCAAAAGAATTAATTAAAAATAATTTAAAACCAAATGATGAAAAAAGAGTTCTTTAAGAAATTCTCATTCCTCTTCGCTTTTATGTTGAGTGTGGGAATTTTCGCTCAAACAGTTACGGGAGTCGTAACGAGCGATGACGGTCCACTTCCTGGTGCTACTGTACTAGTTCAAGGGACAAATGATTTCGCCACAACTGATTTTGACGGTAACTTTTCAATTGAAGCAGCCCAAGGAGATATCCTTATTGTTTCGTTTGTAGGTTATGAAACTCAAGAAGTTGCAGTTGATGGTGACAATTTAAACATAACAATGGCTCTAGGTAATCTATTAGATGAAGTTATCGTAACTACTGGTTATGGTACGCAATCTAAAAGAGATATTACAGGAGCAGTATCAACAATAGAAGCTGACGATCTTACAGCAGTTCCTGCGACAACATTTTCGCAGCAAATGCAAGGTAGAGCTTCGGGTATTTCTATTGTAAGTGATGCAACACCTGGTGGTGAAGCTACAGTTCGTATCCGTGGTTTCGGAACAACTGGAAACAACGAACCACTTTACGTTATTGATGGTGTACCATCTAAGTCTCAAGGTAACCTTAACCCGCAGGATATAGAATCTTTACAAATTCTTAAAGATGCATCTGCGGCTTCTATTTATGGTTCTCGTGCGGCGAACGGTGTAATCATTATTACAACAAAAAAAGGTAAAATCGGTTCCCCAACTATCCGTTACAGTACATTCTACGGTTGGCAAACTCCAGAGAAGGACGTTGAGGCATTAGATGCAGCAGGTTTAGGTGAGTACCTATATCTTGCTGACTATTATGCAGGCAAAACACCATCTCACGGTCAGTACGGATTTAGTGGAACACCAGAAAACCCCCAGATTACTATACCAAACTATGTTTTCCCTAGTGGAGCTAGTTCAGTTGACGAATCTCTTTACTCATTAACTCCAGACAATATATATGCGATTACTAGATCAGCAGATACAAACTGGTGGGAGTTATTAACAAATAACAACGCACCAATCTTACAACATCAAATAGATGCAAGTGGTGCTAATGAGAATTCTCAATATGCATTCAGTGCTTCTTATTTTAAACAAGATGCCGTAATTAAGTACCAAGGGTATGAGAGAGCAACAATTCGTGTAAACTCTTCTACTAAAACATTTGGCGGTAAATTAGAGGTTGGTGAAAACTTATCATTAAACCTTGATAACAGAAAAGGTGGTTATGGTAACGACGGCGAGCAAAACGCTGTTTCTGGTTCATACAAACACCACCCACTTCTTCCTAATTACGATATTGCTGGAAACTTTGCTGGTTCTAGGGGTCTAAACCTTGGTAATAACTATAACCCTTATGCTTCACAGTCCAGAAATCAAGATGACAGAACTAGAAGAGCTAGAATGTTTGGTAATGCTTATGCACAAATAACAATTGCTGATGACTTCAAAATAAGATCAAGCTTTGGTGCTGATATTACAACAAACAGACGTGTTGACATTGGAAGACCTCAGCCTGAATATGTTGAAGGTAACTTTATAAATAGTTCTAGAGCTGAGCAGAATTGGGGATACGAGTGGACATTTACAAATACCCTCTCATGGTCTAAAGTTATTGCTGATGTTCACGATATTAGTGCTTATGCTGGTGTTGAGGCAATTCAAGGTTTTTCAGAATTCTTTGGTGCTGCAAGAGAGAGATTCCCATTTGAAACTACCTCTATTATAAGTTACCTAGATCTTGGTAACCAAGCTACTGCTTCAAACTTTGGTAATATTTCTAAAGACTTCTCTTTATGGTCACAGTTTGCACAAGCTAACTACCAATACAACGAGAAATATCTTGCGACAGTAACTGTTCGTAATGACCAATCTTCAAGATTTAGACAAGCTTCTAACAGCGCATTTTTCCCAGCATTTAGTGTTGGTTGGAGGGTTTCTGAAGAAGACTTTATGTCTGGAATATCTTTCATAGATGACCTTAAAATTAGATACGGATGGGGTAAAACTGGTAACCAAGAAATTGGAGACTACAATGCTTATACTACGTTTGGATCTGGTTCTTATAGGACAGGTTATCCAATTGATGGAAGTAACTCAGCAGCCACTCTTGGTTATGCTCCTGATACCTTTGGTAATCCAGCAGCAAAATGGGAAGCTACTGTTTCAAACAATATTGGTTTGGATGCAGCATTAGGTGGACAAAAACTATTTGTTGAATTAGACTTATGGAACAGAACTACTACTGACTTACTTCTTACTGTACCTGTTATCTATTCTGCGGGTGATGCTGGCGCTCCAGCTGTCAACATCGGTGAGATGTATAACGAGGGTATTGATTTCGGACTTACCTATGATGACACTTTTGGTGATCTTAATTTATCGATTACGGGTAACATTTCAACTTATAGAAATGATATACTTGCTTTAGATGAATTTTCGACACCTATCTTTGGTTCTAACAGAAGGGTTCCTGCCCTAACTGTTACTCAGGTAGGAGATCCAATATCTTCACTATATGGTTTTGAAGTGGAAGGCATATTCCAGTCTCAAGCTGAAGCTGATGCTCACGCACCTTACGGAACAACAGGTTATAATGCACCTGGTAAATTCAAGTACGCTGATATTAATAATGATGGCGAGATTAATGATGACGACAGAACTGTCATCGGTAATCCACACCCTGACTTTACATACGGTATAAACTTGAGTTTAACTTATAAAAATATCAATTTGACTCTCTTTGGAAATGGAGTTCAAGGAAACGATATCTACAATTACGTAAGATACTTTGCTGACTTTAACACATTCCAAGGTAACAGATCTACAAGAGCACTTAACGATGCTTGGCAACCAAGCAATCCGTCTGCTCCAAGATCACAATGGACAGCTGCTGACCCTGACGCTACGTCTCCTATTATGGACGCGAACGATCAGATTAGTAGTAGAACTTCTTCTTATTTAATAGAAGATGGTTCATATTTCAGATTGAGAAACGTACAACTTACTTATACGTTTAGTGACGAATTAAACGACACTTTAGGTATAAGTGGAGGAAACATATATTTCCAAGGTCAAAATCTATTAACTGTCACGAACTATTCTGGTCTAAACCCAGAAGTTCAGACAACTAATGATATTCAATTAGGATACGACGGAGGATTTATGCCGGTTTCACGAACACTGACTGTAGGATTGAATCTATCATTATTTTAATAATTAATTATTTTGTAAAATGAAAAATTTGAAAAATCTATTTTTTGCTTCACTAGCCATTGTAACTCTTACGGTTGCTTGTGATGAGGAATTTTTAACAAAAGAGCCCCAGGCTTCACTTTCTGGACCAGCATTAGCTAATGCAGACGGTATTGAAGGGAAACTGGTCGCTGCTTACCGTACCCTTGCAGGTTACGGAATGAGCGGAGGAGGAACATGGTATTATTCTACCTGGTCCTGGATTTTTGGTGCAATATCTTCTGATAATGCATTAAAAGGAACTGATGCTGGTGACCAGCCAGAGCACTCATTTATTGAGTCATATGACTTTAACACTTTTAATGTTCACAACCGCGACAAGTGGAGATCTGGATATTGGGGTGCTGCTAGAGCTAATGACGTTATAAATAGTGTAGCAGAAGCTGAAGATATTGATGCAGCTAGGGCTGCGCAAATAATCGGTGAAGCTAAATTTATTAGAGGTTGGCAACACTTTGAAATGCAGAAGATGTATAGAACACCTAAGTATGTTAGCGAAGCTAACTTTACCTTAGATGATCTAGAGGCTTCAAAAGTTCCTAATACGGGAAAGATTTGGGCTAACGTCATTCAAGACTTTGCTGATGCTGCAGCTGCGCTTCCAGAAACCCAAACTGAGGCAGGTAGAGCTACTAAATGGGCTGCATTAGCTTATCAAGCTAAAGCATTAGTCTATAGTGGTGACTATACTTCTGCACTTCCAATTTTGGAGAATATTGTTAACAACGGTCCATTTACACTTGTCGACAAATTTGAAGACAACTATTTGGTAGCTACTAGAAACAATTCAGAATCCATTTTTGAAATTCAGTATGCTGTTAGTAGTGCTGACACAAATGCATCTAATGCTGAAATTGGTCTTGCACACCCATATATTGCCCCTTGGGGATGCTGTGGTTTCTTACAAGCACCTCAGGACTTAGTAGATTTCTTCCAAACTGACGCTAATGGATTACCATTATTAGACGAATCTTGGAAAACTAATCATATCACTAATCCTACAGGAGCTAATATAGGTGAGCCTATTGGAGATCCAAGTGTTGACCCAAGACTTGACCACACTGTTGGACGTCCAGGACAACTATTCAAGAACCACCACATTATGCAAGTAGATTACATTCGTGATTTAACTTATGCAGGTCCATATTTTTCTAAAAAGCATATTGCTGAACCAGAAGGATTTGGTATTGGTGGATGGGGTAACCTTTCTGCGAATAATTTTAGAATTATGCGTTTAGGACACGTTAAACTTTGGTTGGCTGAAGCTTATGTTGAAGCTGGACGACTAGAAGACGCTCGTGCTCAAATAAACGATCTAAGAAGACGTGCTGCTAACCCAGACGGATTTAATAAGGGTGCAACTCAAGGCGCAACTCGTGCTGACTACACTTTAACAGGAGCACCAGGTGCAAACTATGTTATTGGTGAGTATACTGCAGCTTGGACTGACCAAGCTATTGCAAGAAAGGCTGTGCGTTACGAGTCTAGACTTGAAACTGCTATGGAAGGTAATCGTTTCTTTGACTTACAAAGATGGGGTGTTCAATCTCAAGTTCTTAACGAATATCTTTCAAGAGAATCACGTTATAGAGTTTACCTCCAAGGTAAGTCCTTTACCTCACCTAAAAATGAATTCTATCCAATTCCAACTTATGCGATTGATAGATCATTCTCAGAGGGTGAGCCAACTTTAACTCAAGATCCTAACTACTAGTAGTTAAATCTTTGAAAGTTCAAAACCGTGGAGTATATTTGCTCCGCGGTTTTTTTTTGATATATGATGAAAGGGAAATATTTATTAATCACACTAATTTTTTTAATCCAGTCCTGTTCAAAGCAAAACAAGCTATTTGTTTTATTGAAATCAGACAAAACCGGTATTGAATTCAACAATAAAATAACTGAAACAGACGACTTTAATATACTTACGGATGAGTATATTTTTAATGGAGGAGGGGTTGCATTAGCAGACTTTAATAGAGATGGTTTACCGGACCTTTTTTTTACAGGTAATATGGTATCAAATGAGCTCTATTTAAACAAGGGACATTTAAAATTTGAGAATGTAACTAATAGCTCAAAATTAAATTCAACTGGGTTTTGGTCCACAGGAGCAGCGGTTGTAGATATAAATTCAGATGGTTGGATGGATATTTACGTTTCTGGAGCTATGAATACAAATAATAGAAAAAATAGACTTTATGTAAATCAGGGTCTAAATAAGGATAACATACTTGTTTTTGAAGAACAAGCAGAAAAATTTGGTATTGATGATGACGGTAATACCATGGGGGCATGTTTTATTGACTACGATAAAGATGGTGATTTAGACTTATATGTTCTAAATAATGAACAAAACGAGACCATTCCAACTAACTACAGAAAAAAAATAATTGATGGTTCAGCCCCAAGTAATGATAAATTATATAAGAATAATGGGGATGGAACTTTCAGTGATACGACTCTTGACGCAGGAATATTGTTCGAAGGCTTTGGGTTAAGTGTTACACCAGTTGACATAAATAAAGACCAGTGGATAGACCTATATATAACAAACGATTATCTTACAAATGATCTTTTATATATAAATCAAAAAAACGGAACATTTAAAAATGAAATCCAGAACTATCTATCTCATCAAAGTAAATTTTCAATGGGTTCAGATGCTTCGGATTTTAATAATGACGGCTATACTGATTTAGTTTCCCTTGATATGCTAGGAGAAAGCCATGAGCGAAGAAAAACAACTATATCTAAAAGCTTTTTTTTTCAAAATGTATTAAATAAAAAATGGGACTATCAAGACCAGCATATGCGAAACATGCTATTTAAAAATAATGGACCAAATCTCCCATTTTCAGAGGTAGGACAATTTTCAGGTGTTTACCAAACAGATTGGAGTTGGTCACCACTTTTTGCTGACTTTGACTATGATGGAAATAGGGATTTGTTTATAACTAATGGATTCCCAAGAGATATAACTGATATGGACTTTGCAAATTACAGGCTTAGTTATGGTGCCTATACTCCGGTATCAACTCTTTTGGATTCCATACCTATTGTTAAAATACCTAACTATGCTTACAAGAATAATGGTAACTTAACTTTTGAAGATGTAAGTAAAAAGTGGGGTTTAGGAATTTCCTCATTTTCTAATGGAGCTGTTTTTAGTGATCTTGATCTTGATGGAGATATAGACTACGTTGTAAATAATATAAATGACAAAGCATTTATTTTTGAAAATATCTTATCTCAGCAAGAAAATACTCCCAATTATTTACAAATTGAGCTCAAAGGAGATAAATTAAATCCAGATGCTCTAGGAGCAAAAGTTGTTTTGCGCCTCTCAGATAATTCAATTCAATTTCAAGAGCAACAAACATCACGAGGTTATATGTCTTCTGCGGATCCTATAATGTATTTTGGACTTGGAAAACTAAAGGATGTAGTTTCTGTAGAAATTTTGTGGCCAAACGGACTTTTATCGAAAATGAATAACCCTAATATTAACAAAAGACTAACATTCAGTCAAAGCAAAGCTTTAGCTGATAATTCTCTTATTTTTCCTTTCGTAGAGGAACAAAAACTTCTTCCTTACAAAGAGATTTCTAGTAAATACAACATAAATTATTTTCATAACGAAAAAAACGTTCAAGACTTTTTTAAACAGCGTTTATTACCACACAAACTGTCCCAAAATGGTCCGTGTATAGCAGTCGGTGATATAAATAGTGACGGGAATGAAGATTTTATAGTAGGTAGCTCAACATCATTTTCACCCAGGGTTTTTATACAAAGTGACGACAGCAAATTCACTTCGAGGGATTTATTTCAAAAAGAGGAAGAAAAAAAATATGAAGTTGAAAGTATGACTCTTTTTGATGCAGACCAAGATGGAGATCTTGACCTTTATCTTGTTTCCGGTGGAAACGAATATGACATTGGCTCTGAGTGGTACCAAGATAGATTGTTAATTAACGATGGCTTCGGAAATTTTAAAAATCAACAAAATAGACTTCCAAAGATGCACATTAATGGTTGCATTGTTAGACCAGCTGATTTTGATAATGATGGAGATTTGGATTTATTTGTCGGAGGACACAACAAACCTGGAGCTTATCCACTAGCTGACAATAATTTTTTATTAAGAAATAATAACGGCTTTTTTGAAGACATTACGGATACTATCATTCCTCCATTAGAATCGTTTGGTATTCTAACAGATGCTTTATGGACTGATATCAATGGCGATAACCGAAATGACATAATTTTTGTAGGAGAATATAGCCCTGTTACAATATTGTTAAATAAAGAAAAGGGTTTTGAAAAATTGGAATCAGAAACTCTTAAAGATACTCAGGGTCTTTGGAGGGCGATTGAGCAGGTTGACATTGACCAAGACGGCGATTTAGATTATATTTTAGGAAATTTAGGGAAAAATAATATGCTGTCTTTATCTCCAGAAACCCCAATGTATATATCAACTAAGGATGTAGATAAAAACGGGAGTGTTGATCCCTTAATTTTTAATTCCCAACAAAATAGCAAGGGAGAATTAGATATTTATCCAATTCAATTTTGGGACAATCTAACCCAACAAAGTCCAATGTTTAGGCAAGAATTCAATTCGTATCATTCATTTTCAAAAGCTAACTTTGAATATTATAAAGAAAAAGGATTCATAGATAATGACAGTATTTTGATAGCTAAACACAGTGAATCTAAATGGATAGAAAATTTGGGTGAAGGTAATTATAAACTTAATTCATTACCAGATTTACTCCAGTTAGGCCCCATTAATGATTTCCTTATTTTTGGCGCTGGTAATAAACGTAAAGTGTTTGTCGTAGGGAATGATTTTGGGGGTGCACCATTTGAAGGGAATACGGACGCATTACAAGGGACCATTTTATATTTAGATGAAAATGAAGGAGAGAAAGTTGTAAGCGCGCAAGATTCAGGTTTTCATGTTTTCGGTGATGCCAGAGAGATTAAAAGTGTTAGGCTTAAGAATGGTAAAATTTTGATTTTGGTAGCACAAAATCAAAACAAACTGCTAGCGTTTGAAGAGTTTTAGTTTTTAGGACTCAAAAAATATCATTTCACTATTACATATTCAATTTATTTGACTTAAATGTCCTATTTTTAACTCCCTATAATGTGTTGAAAACTGAATTTTACTTTTGATCGTTTTCATTAGTTGTTTTAAATTCAGTAAGAATAAATGTATGAGGAATCTTAGAGCTTTAATATTTTCAGTCTTATTTATCCAATTATCATGTAATCAACATGAAAGTAGTGAATATATTCAAAAATTAGATAATCCTGAATTATTCCAGTCTGCAATGCAAAACCTTACTGACATTGTAGTTTACGATATCTTTTCACCACCTGTTGCTTCAAGAGTCTACTTATATCCAACAATAGCTGCATATGAGATAATCGCTGCGCATCAGGACAAAAGCTTTAATAGTCTTGCAGGCCAGGTCAAAGATTTGAATGAAATTCCAAAATCAGACAATAAGGCTATAATTCCAAACCTTGCTGCTCTATTTTCTTTTAATAGTGTTGGCAAAAAACTCATTTTTTCACAAGATAAAATGGAATCCTTTGAAAATGAATTTTATCAAAAATTGGTTGAGTATAATGTTCCAAAAAACGTGATAAAAGCCTCCAAAAATTATGGAGAAGAAGTAGCACAATTTATTCTAGAATGGGCTTCCAAAGATATGTACAGCCAAACCCGTACATTTCCAAAATATGCTATCAAAGAAGAAGATAAGTATTGGAAGCCAACTCCACCTGATTATATGGATGGAATTGAACCTCATTGGCAAGAAATTAGAACTATGGTTTTAGATTCGTCAAACCAATTTCCCCCAAAAGACCCATTACCATTTGATTTAGAAAAAGATAGTCCTTTTCATAAACAGTTGATGGAGGTTTTTAATGTTATAAATGGACTTACTGAAGAACAAGTAGAAATCGCAAAGTTTTGGGATTGCAATCCATACGTAACTCATCACAAAGGACATTCTATGTTTGCTACAAAAAAGATTACACCTGGAGGACATTGGATTGGAATAACTTCTATAGCCACTAGAAAAGCAAAAAGTTCTTTTGCAGATACAATAAACGCGTATGCTAACGTTTCTATTGCTTTATTTGATGCATTTATAAGTTGTTGGGATGAAAAATGGAGAACTTTGGTAGTGCGACCAGAGACATTAATTAATGAACATTACGATGAGGAATGGCTACCATTATTACAAACCCCCCCATTCCCGGAATATACAAGTGGACACTCCGTAATTTCAAGGGCTGCAGCAGTAACTTTAACAAAAATCTACGGAGATAATTTCAGTTTTGTAGATACTACAGAAATAGCTTATGGTCTTCCTGAAAGAAGCTATAAGTCTTTTATACATGCTTCTGAAGAGGCAGCGATATCAAGACTGTATGGAGGTATACATTACATGATGGCAATTACTGAGGGTGTTTCTCAAGGCCAAAAAGTAGGTTCATATATTGCTAGCAAATTACAAACAAAAAAAACTTCTGACAGGTTATTAACTCTTAATACAACAAATGGTGAAAAAAAGCCTTAGTTTTTGGCAGATAATTACCATGAACTTTGGTTTTTTCGGGGTGCAATTTAGCTTTGGTTTGCAACAAAGCAATATGAGTGCAATTTATAGGTATTTGGGTGCAGAAGAATCTGAGTTACCTATTTTATGGCTAGCGGGTCCAGTTACAGGTCTTGTTGTTCAGCCAATAATCGGAGCAATAAGCGATGGCACTTGGTCACCTAAATTTGGTAGAAGAAAGCCTTTCTTTCTAGTAGGAGCAATAATTGCAAGTTTAGCTTTAATTGCTATGCCTTACTCTAGTTCAATATGGATGGCTGCTGGTCTTTTATGGATTCTAGATGCTGCAAATAACATAGCTTTGGAACCATACAGAGCTTTTATTTCTGACAAATTACCAAAAAAACAATTTTCATTTGGTTTTTTAGTTCAAAGTTTTTTCACTGGTCTAGGAACTACATTAGCCAATTTTACACCTGCTATTTTGGTTTCCTTTGGCATATTAGCGTTAACCGACAAAATGGAAAATGGTATTCCTGTTTCAACTTATTGGGCTTTTTTAATTGGTGCTGCAGCATCCATTATAACAATCCTGATTACTGTCTTTACCACCTCGGAATATCCACCTACTTTAGAAGAGTTGAAAGAAATTCAATCCTCTAAAACAAATAAAAATTTATTAATAAAAACTTTTCAAGATATTGTTTTTGCATTCAAAAATATGCCTGCAACTATGAAACAGTTAATACCGGTTATGTTTTTTCCTTGGTATGCAATGTTTTGCTATTGGCAATATTTAACTTCAGCTCTTTCACTCTCCTTATATGGTACCCTAGACGAAACAACTTCATTTTTCAATAAGGCACAACTTTTGACAGGTAATTTAAATGGCACTTACAATATTATTTGTTTTTCAATTGCTTTTGCACTAATTCCAATTGCAAAAAAAATTGGACCCAAAAGATTACACTTTTTTAGTTTAGCTATTGGAGGATTTGGTCTTTTATGCATGCCGTTATTAAATGACACAGAGATTTTATTTGTTTTGCCCTTTGGAAGTGGAATTGAAATTTCCCAAATATATCTTTTTTCCTTTTGTATGGGTATTACCTGGGCGTCCATGATGGCTATGCCTTATCAAATGTTAGCATCAACTATTCCAACAAATAAAATGGGAATTTATATGGGTATATTTAATATGTTTATTGTTATCCCAATGATTATTCAAATTTTTTCTGTTCAGTATATTGTTTATGATCTTTTAGGACAAAATCCAATAAATATTATACGCCTATCGGGCACTTTTCTTATTATAGGAGGAATTTTTTCTTTATTTGTTAGCCAACCTGCGAAGGCAGATTCAATTTAATTGAGTAATTTCAGCATTATAATTTTAACTCATGTCAAATCAGCAACATAGAAGGGCTGCTCTAGTTTATCATGCTAAACCTATACCTGGAAAAATAAAAGTTGTTCCAACAAAAAATTATAATACTCAAAGGGACTTAGCATTGGCCTATTCCCCTGGTGTTGCCATTCCGTGTAATGAGATAGAAAAGCAAAAATCTGATGTTTACAAGTATACCAATAAAGGAAACTTGGTTGCTGTTATTACCAACGGTACCGCTGTTCTTGGACTAGGAGATATTGGTCCATGCGCCTCTAAACCTGTTATGGAGGGTAAAGCTTTACTTTTTAAAATTTTTGCAGGTATTGATGTTTTTGACATAGAATTAGACGCTAAAGACCCAGAAAAATTTATTGAAGCAGTTAAAGCTATTTCTCCAACATTTGGAGGAATAAATTTAGAAGATATTAGATCACCAGAAGCATTTGAAATTGAACGTAAGCTTAAGGAAGAACTTGATATTCCTGTTATGCACGATGACCAGCACGGAACTGCTATTATATCTGCTGCTGCTCTTTTAAATGCGCTAGAACTTGCAGGTAAAAAGATTACAGATGTGAAAATTGTCGTTTCTGGAGCAGGTGCAGCAGCTATAGCGTGTGCCAAACTATATGTTTCTTTTGGTGCAAGAACCAAAAATATTGTAATGTTGGATAGTAAGGGAGTGATTCAAAAAAATCGTGAGGATCTTACTCAAGAAAAAGCTCAATTTGCTACAAAAAAAGACCTAAAAACGTTAGAAGAGGCTATTGTTGGTGCTGATGTCTTTATTGGTTTGTCACAACCTAATATCCTTAAAAAAAAGATGCTCAAAAAGATGAGTATTAATCCAATTGTTTTTGCAATGGCTAACCCAGATCCAGAAATTGGATATAATGATGCTTGTAATACACGAAATGACATTATTATGGCAACTGGTCGTTCAGATCATCCCAATCAGGTAAACAACGTACTTGGTTTTCCCTTCATTTTTAGAGGTGCTCTAGATGTAAAAGCAACTTCAATAAATGAAGAAATGAAGATGGCAGCAGTAAAGGCAATTGCTGATCTTGCAAAAGAGTCTGTTCCAGAGCAAGTAAACATAGCTTATGATGAAACAAGATTGAGTTTTGGCAGGGACTATATTATACCTAAACCTTTCGATCCCCGTTTAATTACAACTGTACCTCCTGCAGTTGCAAGAGCTGCAATGGAATCAGGTGTAGCTACAGAACCAATACAAAACTGGGAACGTTACAGGGAAAACTTAGAACAACGTCTTGGCAACACTCAAAAAATGATTCGATTGCTTCACGATCGAGCTAAATCAGCTCCTAAACGCTTGGTTTTCGCAGAAGCAGACCAAATGGATGTTCTTAAGGCCGCTCAAATTGTTTTTGAAGAATCTATTGCCATACCTATATTATTAGGAAATAGAAAAAAAATTAAAGAATTGTGTGATCTTATTGAATTTAATGCAGATGTTGAAGTAATAGATCCCAAAGAAAACGAACAAAATAAGATTAGAAATAAATATGCTGAGCTTTTTTGGCATTCACAAAAAAGAAAAGGTTACACATTTTACGATGCACAACGCTTAATGAGAGAGAGAAACTATTTTGCGTCTATGATGATAAAGAATGGAGACGCAGATGCTATGATTTCAGGTTATTCTAGAAACTACAGATCAGTTGTCAAGCCTATATTAGAAACCATCCCAAAAAATAAAGGAGTTAGTCGTGTAGCTGCTGCAAATTTGATGTTAACAAAATCGGGACCACTTTTTTTAACAGATACAACAATCAACGTTGATCCATCATCAAAAGAATTAGCAAAAATTGCACAAATGACCGGACAAATGGCAAAAATTTTTGGATTAGAACCCGTGATAGGGATGCTTTCCTTCTCAAATTTTGGATCTTCACGCTTTCCACAGGCAAAAAAAGTTTCTAAAGCAGTAACTATGCTTCACAGAAGTAATCCAGACTTAATTGTTGATGGACCTATACAATCAGATTTTGCTCTAAATAAGAAACTTTTACAAGACAGATTTCCATTTTCAAGTCTTACTAATAAAAAAGTAAATATTTTGGTTTTTCCAAATTTAGATGCAGCCAATATAACCTATAAGCTTATGAAAGAATTAAACGAAGCACATTCTATAGGACCAATTTTAATGGGTCTAAGTGAACCAATTCATATTTTGCAGTTAGGTGCTTCCGTATCTGAAATTGTTAATATGTCTGCTGTTGCAGTTGTGGATGCCCAAACAAAGAAAAAATAAATAAATGATTACACAAATTATCGGTAGATTGGTTGAAAAAACTCCTACACAAGTTGTAATTGACTGTAAAGGAGTAGGTTATGCAGTTAATATATCACTTCACACCTTTTCTCAGATTAATGATGGCGAAAATATTAAACTCTATACCCACCTACAGGTACGCGAAGACTCCCACACATTATTTGGCTTTAATACAACTATTGAAAGATCAGTTTTTTTACTTTTAATTTCAGTTTCTGGAATTGGTTCTAGTACAGCAAGAATGATGTTGTCATCTCTTGAGCCTCTTCAAATCCAGCGTGCAATAATTTCAGATGATTTAAATACTATAAAATCAGTTAAAGGTATTGGTTTAAAAACAGCTCAAAGAGTTTTAATTGAATTAAAAGATAAAATGTTAAACCTTCAAGTCGAGGGTGAAATTCAAAATTTTGGAAACAATACAATCAAAGATGAAGCGTTATCAGCATTAGAGGTTCTTGGTTACACAAGGAAGCAGTCTGAGCGTATCTTAGATAGCATTATTCAGAGTGCTCCAGAAAGTTCCGTTGAAGAACTTATCAAGGAGGCTCTGAATAAATTGTGAATTTTTGATTGAAATATCTGAAAATGTAGTTTTTAAACCATCCAAAAACTTCATCATCATTTTTATCTTGATGATGCTAGTTAGTAAAATTGTTTTTGGACAAAAAGCAGCTGAAATAGGTTCCATTATTGAACCAAAGTCAAGTAGTATTGAAAACTTATACACCTATGACCCTGAAAGTAATCTCTATATTTTAACAGAGGAAATAGGAGGTTACCCTATTAGTACCCCAATGGTAATGACTGTTGCTGAATATGAGTCATTTATTCTAAAGGAACAAATGAGTAGGTATTTTAAAGAAAAAATTCAAGCACTTAGTGGATACGGCTCAGATATCGAAGATGCACAAAAAAATTTACTTCCAGAACTTTATGTAAATAATGAGTTTTTTGAATCAATTTTTGGTAGTAATACCATTGATATAAAACCTCAAGGTTCAATTGGAGTGGATTTAGGATACCGATACCAAAGAAGTGATAATCCTATTGCCTCAGTTATTAACCGTAGATCACCAGGTTTTGATTTTGACCAAAGAATCAGTTTAAGTTTGTTAGGAAATATTGGTGAACGCCTCCAAATTACAGCTAATTATGATACCGAATCTACTTTTGATTTTCAAAACTTGGTAAAAATAGAATTTAACCCTCCAAAATTATCGGAATTAACAGAAATAGTTCCAGGCAAATTAGGTTCAAATATTTCATCTATCAAAAATACTGTTAACGATATAAGTCAAACAATTAGTGACGCAGAAGAAACTATCAGTGAATCAAAAAATTCATTGAGTAAGGTGAGACAAAAAATTGAGAATCTTAAAAATAATGTAAAACAGCTTCCTAATAATTCAGAGCTTGTGGGAAACAGGGTGTCTGAATACTTAAGAGGTAAAATAACAGAAGATGCTATTATTCAAAATATAGATATTGGGAATGTCAATATGCCAATAAATAGTAATCTAATACAAGGAGCACAAAGTTTATTTGGAGTACGTACAGACTTGAAATTTGGAAATACAACTATATCTGGAGTCTTTTCAGAACAAAGATCTCAGTCACAAAATATAGTTTCCCAAGGAGGAGGAAGATTACAAGAGTTCAACTTTTTTGCTTTAGATTACGAGGAAGATCGACATTTTTTTATTAGTCAATATTTTAGAGATAATTATGATCGATTTTTAGCTAATTATCCATATATCAATTCTCCAGTTCAAATTACTCGTATAGAAGTTTGGGTCACAAATAGGGGGTATCAAACTCAAAATGTTAGAAATATAATAGCACTTCAAGACTTGGGAGAACCTAACCCTGATAATACTAAATTAGATGATAATTATCAGGGTTTTATAAATTCATTGAATCCTTTTGCCCCACCTGATAACAATGTTAATAAACTCGATCCAGACGAAATTGGTTTTAATGGTGTACTCAATACAAAAATAAGGGACATAGCAACAGTTAACAATGCTTTTGAAAATATTAGTGCGAATGAGGGATTTGATTATGCCGTTTTAGAAAGTGCAAGGAAACTTAGTTCACAAGAATATACGTTCCACCCTCAATTAGGATATATATCTCTTAATCAGCGTCTAAGTAATGACGAAGTTCTAGGAGTTGCTTTTCAATTTACTCATTTGGGAAAGACTTATCAGGTCGGAGAATTTGCTAATGGAGATATTCCAGGAACTTCAGTGATTCAACAAAATCAAAATTTCATTCAAGGGCAAAGTCAACAAGAACAAGTTCAAACAAATAGTTTAATTGTAAAAATGTTAAAAAGTAGTTTGACTGACGTTCGCCAGCCAGTTTGGGATTTGATGATGAAAAATATTTACAATACAGGGGCATTTCAACTTTCCGAGGAGGATTTTCGTTTAAATATTTTGTATAGTGATCCATCACCAATTAATTATTTAACTCCAGTTGATAAATCTATATGGCCAGAAGATTTAGATAATGAAATATTATTAAACACATTAGAACTTGACAAACTAAATGCGTATCAAGATTTAGTACCTAGTGGAGATGGATTTTTTGACTTTCTTCCTGGTATTACAGTTGAACCTCGTTTTGGAAGAATCATCTTCACTAAAGTTGAGCCATTTGGAGAATTTTTATTTGGAATTTTAGATAATCCAAGTTCAGCGAAAGAGGATTATGACATAGATAATACATTTAATGCAAATCAAAAAAAATATGTTTTTAAGGAAATGTATACTCTTACAAAAGCAGCTGCTTTAGAATTTACCGAAAAAAATAAATTCCAACTCAAAGGAAGATATAAGTCTGAAGGAGGGGATGGTATAAATATTGGGGCGTTTAATATTCCTAGAGGTTCTGTTAGGGTTACTGCAGGAGGAAGGATTCTTCAGGAAGGATTGGATTATACAGTAAATTATGAAATAGGAAGGGTAAAAATATTAGATGAAGGTCTTAAAGCATCAAATATTCCTATCGACATTTCAGTTGAAAATAATTCGTTTTTTAATCAACAGAATAAAAGATTCTCTGGAATTAATTTAAAACATCGGCTAAATGATAATTTCTATGTTGGAGGAACACTTATAAATCTAAGTGAAAATCCTCTTACTCAAAAAGCAAATTATGGAACCGAACCAGTAAATAATACAATGAAAGGCCTAAATACAAATTTTTCTACTGAACTTCCCTTTTTAACTCGTATGGTTAATAAATGGCCAACTATAAGAACTAGTATTCCCTCTCAAATTTCATTTAGAGGTGAAGTTGCAAGCATAAATGCAAATGATCCTAGAAATACAAGATTAAATGGTGAAACAAACGTTTATATAGACGATTTTGAAGGAGCACAAACAAATATTGATGTAAAAGGATTTAATGCATGGAACCTTTCTAGTGTTCCGATTAAAGGAGTTTTAGGATCATCACTACAGGGACTTGAAAGTGGATACGGTAGATCTAAACTAGCATGGTATTCTATTGATCAAATTTTTTATTCTAGACAGCCACCAGGTATAAATAATGATGACATATCAAGTAATGAAACTAGAAGCATATCTATAAATGAACTTTTTCCAGAGCAAGATTTGGTACAAGGGATGATTAGTAGATTACCAACCCTAGATTTGGCATTTTATCCAAGAGAAAAAGGGCCTTATAATAATGCAGAATTATCACAATTTTTATTAGATCCAAAAAAAAACTGGGCTGGTATTACACGTACACTAAATGCAACAAATTTTGAACAGTCAAATGTTGAGTTTATCGAATTTTGGTTACTGGATACATTTTCAGAAAACACTTCAGAAAATGATGAATTAGGAGAATTAGTATTTCACTTAGGTAATATATCTGAAGATATACTTCGCGATGGTAGAAAACAATTTGAGAATGGACTTCCAAGTAATAGCGAAATCACACCTACCTATGAAACTCCTTGGGGTAGAGTCCCTGCTACCCAATCTTTAGTATATGCTTTTAATTCAAATTCTGAGGATCGTATTTTACAGGATGTTGGATTAGATGGTCTTAGTGATCAAGAGGAGTCTGAGGTTTTCACAAATGGTCAAACAAACGATCCTGCAGGCGATAATTATGAATATTATCTACAAGCAGAAGGTACTATACTTGAGCGCTATAAAAATTATAATGGATTTGAAAACAATACTCCAATTGAATTCAGTGATAATGATCGAGGTAATACAACTGAACCCGATACAGAAGATATAAATAGAGATCAAAGTATGAATACGATTGATAGTTATTTTGAATATCATGTACCAATCTTTAAGACAATGCGGGTAGGAAATCATCCATTTATAACTGATGTAAGAGAGAATGTAGAAGTGAGAGCTCCAAATGGTGACGAGTATACTACTAGGTGGATACAATTCAAAGTTCCTATTCAAAAGTCATACTATGAAAACACTTCTTTTAATTCATATTTTGGAGCAGTAAATGATATTAATGATTTAAGATCGATTAGATTTATGCGAATGCTATTAAGTGGTTTTAGCGAAGATATAGTATTTCGTTTTGGCACACTGGATTTGGTGAGAGGAGATTGGAGACGTTATAACAAAGCTCTTAATGAAAAAATAATGGCAAATGAAAATACCACGGTTGATATTAGTACAGTAAATATATTGGAAAATGAAAATAGAATTCCAATCAATTATGTTTTGCCACCTGAAATTCAAAGAGAGCAGATAAATAATAATAATACTATAATTCGTCAGAATGAACAATCTCTAGCGATGCGAATTTTTAATCTAAAGCCTATGGACTCAAGAGGAATTTTTAAAACAGTTGATCTTGACATGAGGCAATACAGTAAACTACGAATGTTTTTACATGCAGAGTCATTACCAGGTTATGAACCTCTTCCGGGTTTAAATTCTGAAGATGAATACGATAAAAGAATAGTTGCATTCATTCGCTTAGGAACAGATTATCAAGATAATTTTTATCAAATTGAAATTCCTTTAAAACCCTCTGATTATGATGAAAATATTTCAAATAGTTTGACCTCTGAAGAAGTATGGATCCCGGATTCTAATTCTATTGAAATATCTATTGACTTACTTTCAAGGCTGAAAGCTAAAGCATTGCAAAAATTGGGGTTAGGCGAAACATTATATTTCGATGAGGAGTTAAATGAAATTTTTGAATTTACACCAATAAGTTCTCTCTCAGGGCAAAAAAAATATAAACTTGCAATTAAAGGGAATCCATCACTTGGTAATATAAGGACATTAATGATAGGTCTGAAAAACCCATCAAGTAAATTGGGAGATGACCTTTCTGGTGAAGTTTGGTTTAACGAGTTGCGTATTTCTGGAATAGACAATCAAGAAGGATGGGCAGCTATTGGTGCATTAGATGCAAACATAGCAGATTTCGCAAATTTTTCTGCTAATGGGAGATATTCATCGATAGGGTTTGGCAGTATAGATCAAACACCCAACCAAAGAACAAGAGAGGAACTTTTACAATACGATTTTATTTCTAATCTAAATTTAGGCCAGTTGGCACCATCAAAATGGGGACTACAAATTCCATTAAGTTTTGCGAGTGGAGAAACTTTCATAACTCCTAAATATGATCCTTTTTATGAGGATTTGAAATTAGAAGATCGCTTGGAAACATCAGAGCGAAGATCACAAAGAGACTCAATTCGAAATCAGGCAATTGATTACACAAATAGAAAAAGTGTAAGCCTAATTGGAGTAAGAAAAAATAGTTCAGGGAATGGCAGTCAAAGATTTTATAGTCCAGAGAATTTTGATTTTTCGTATGCCTACAACAAATTAGAGCATCGCGATTTTGAGATAGAAAAACAAGAAGAGATTAATTTGTTGCTTGGAGCTAATTATGGGCATTCATTTAATACAAAAACAATTGAACCCTTTAAAAATGTAAAGTTTTTTAATAGGAAAAGATATTGGAGATGGCTTCAACAATTTAATTTTAATTTATTACCAAACTCTCTTGAAGGTTCGATAAACGTGAATCGAATTTTAAATAATCAAAAGTTTAGACAGGTTTATTTAGAAGGTACCGATGCTTCACTTCAACGAAGTTTACCTAACTTACAGCAGAGAAATTTTTTGTTTGATTATAATTATTCACTAAGTCATAATATCACACGTTCTCTTCGATTTAACTTTAATGCTGCGACAAGTAGTATAGTGAGGCAAAATGATCAAAATTACCAACAAGACAATAGTAATATTTTATTGAGAAACCTATTAAGCACTGGAGAACCAAATACTCATTTTCAATCCTTGGCATTAAATTATAAATTTCCTTTTCAGAATATACCATTTTTGAGTTTTATTGATGCAGCCTATAGTTATGTGGGTAATTTCAATTGGCAGCGAGGATCAGAAGCATTAGCAGAAGTTACTAATGATGATGGCTTATCATTAGGAATTGTAAACACAATTCAAAATAATAATAAAAAGACATTAACTGGAGCAATTTCTTTTTCTAAACTCTACAGTGCACTTGGATTAAGGCCCAATACAATAAGGTCACCAAAAATGACAAGTGAATTAAAAAATAATGATACAATTAAAAAAAATTCTACAATTCGGAAAAGTTTAATTAAAATAGTAGATGCTCTAGCTACATTAAAAAGAATTCAGTTTAATTATAATGAAAATAATGGGACAGTTCTTCCTGGCTATCTTCCAAGTGTCGGTTTTGCTGGAGGTATGCAACCTACTCTCGGTTTTACAATAGGCAGTCAAGCTGATATTAGATATGAAGCGGCAAGAAAAGGATGGCTAACTGGATTTCCAAACTTTAATCAATTATTCACTCAACTCAGATCAAATAAATTTCTTGCAACTGCACAGATGGTCCCCTTTAAAGGCTTGATTATAGACCTTAATGCAGAAAGAGATTTTGCGGAAAATAAGATAGAAAACTTCAGTATAAACAACTTACAATATTACCCTCAAAACTCAAATATTTCAGGCAATTTTGGCATTTCTACTATAATGATTAAAACAGCATTTAGTCGTTCAGATGGTCAAGGTAGTAAAACCTTTGATGAATTTAGGAAAAACAGAACTATAATAGCAAGACGTCTTTATGAAAGAAGTAATTTTTCAGAATTAACAAGTGAAATTGATGAATACCCGATTGGTTACGGTAAAAATCAGCAATCAGTTTTGCTTCATTCATTCATAGCTGCATATTCAGGTATTGATCCATACAAAATAAATCTAAATCCAATAAGACAGACACCGCTACCAAATTGGAATTTAAAATTAACAGCTCTTTCAAAAATTGAGTTTTTATCAAAAATTTTCAATCGTTTTTCTATTAATCATGCCTATAGAGCTAGTTACACATTAAATAACTTTCAAACAAATTTTGATTATGATTCAACTGTTCCTTTTCAAACAGATAAACTAGGAAATTACATACCGGAGCGACTTTATTCTAATATTAATTTAGTAGAACAATTTAATCCTTTAGCTAGGGTAGATATGGAATTTAAAAATTCAATAAAAATTTTAGCAGAATTTAGAAAAGAACGTGCAATTTCTTTAAGTCTTGATAATAATTTAATTACTGAGACTCTCGGAGATGAATACATAGTTGGTCTTGGATATAGAGTTAAAGATGTAAGATTTAGAACCAATATCAGTGGGAGAAGAGTGATTTTGAGTGGTGATTTGAATGTTAAAATTGATGTTTCATATCGTAATAACTTAACATTACTCAAGAATCTGGAATATGATAATAACCAAGTAACAGCAGGACAAAAACTTATGGCAATTAAAGTAACTGCTGATTATGCACTTACAAAAAATCTTACAGCTCTATTTTTTTATGATCATAATTTTTCTGAGTTTGCAATTTCAACTGCGTTCCCACAAACTAGTATTCGATCAGGATTTACAATTCGTTATAACTTTGGTAATTAAAAGTATTTTTGATAAAGTAAATATTTTAAATTTGTCAAAAAAAAATGAGTATCCCAGCTGATTTAAAATACACAAAAGACCATGAGTGGATAAAACTTGATGGCGAAATTGCTACAGTAGGAATTACAGATTTTGCCCAGGGTGAACTTGGTGATATAGTTTATGTTGAAATTGATACTCTAGATTCTAAACTTGATGCCGAAGAAGTATTTGGTTCTGTAGAAGCAGTAAAAACAGTTTCGGATTTATTTATGCCTGTAACTGGGGAAATAATCGAAATTAATGAACTTTTGGAAGACAGTCCTGAAATAGTTAATGAGGATCCTTATGGAAAAGGTTGGATGATCAAAGTACGTTGTAGTGATTTGGATCAATCTAAAAATCTTTTAGATCACGAATTATACGATGCATTACTCAAAAAAGGATGAATTTTAACGCTTTGGTCATCATGTTTTCTCAACAGACTTATTATTAGTTAAGAAATGATTGTATTTTATATATTTTTTTTAGATTAGCTTATTAAATTTATCTTACAATGCAGCCAAAAAAAAATGAAAAAGTAGATTTAACGAAAAACAGTAGTTTATACTTTGTAATTGGTTTATCTGTTGTTTTATTAATCACATGGCAAACAATTGAATGGAAAACTTACAAAAAAACTTACGATTACGAGGCATTAAATGTTGATGACGATGATGATGAAGATATCCCAATTACAGAACAAATTAAAACGCCACCACCACCACCACCGCCTCCCCCTCCAGCACCTGAAATAATTGAAATTGTTGAGGATGAAGAGGAGGTCGAAGAGACTGTAATTGAATCTACTGAAACAGACGAGGAAGAAATTGTTGAAATAGTTGAAGTTGAGGAGGAAGAAGTTGACATTGATGTACCTTTTGCAGTTATCGAGGATGTACCTATTTTCCCAGGCTGTGAAAGAGTTAAAAAGTCAGAGAGACGTAAATGTTTTCAAGAAAAAATGAATAAGCATATAAGGAAAAACTTTAGATACCCTGAAATCGCCCAGGAAATGGGTATACAAGGACGAGTATATGTTAACTTTATAATATCCAAGGATGGAAGCATAACAAATATTAGAATGCGTGGACCAGATAAAAATTTAGAAAAAGAAGCACAGCGAATAATTTCAAAACTTCCGTCTATGACACCAGGAAAGCAAAGAGGACGCCCTGTCAGAGTTCCATTTAGCATACCTATTACATTCAGACTGCAATAAAATTTATCTGGAGATAAAATCATTGCTCAATGACTTATTCTGTACTATATTTGCTTGTTGAATGATGATGTCTGATGCCTCTTTATAAAACCATTTCAATAAACTCACGATACCAAAACTTAATTGATTTTTCTCAGCTTACAAAACTAAGGCTGTCAATCTCAATAGTCTTATCTTCAATTGCAGGTTATTTTTTAGCTGCTGAGGAAATTAACTACTCCTCATTGGTTTTGCTTATAATTGGAGGTTTTTCTATGGTTGGAGCCTCAAATGTTTTTAACCAAATATTTGAAAAAGACTTGGACAAGAAGATGTTAAGGACACAAAATAGGCCACTTCCCGGTGAGAGAATTCAACCTAAGACAGCGATGTATATAGGAGTTATGTTAACTCTGATCGGAGTTGTTTGTCTTTATTTAATAAACCTAAAAACTGCCTTTTTTGCAAGCATCTCCACATTTTTGTATGCATGCCTATATACCCCCCTTAAACAAAAAACACCACTATCAGTTTTTGTGGGTGCATTCCCAGGAGCGATACCATTTATGTTAGGATGGGTAGCTGCTACTAATAAGTTTGGCATTGAACCTGGACTATTATTTATGTTGCAGTTTTTTTGGCAATTTCCTCACTTTTGGGCAATAGGATGGCTCATGCATGATCAGTACGAATCTGCAGGTTTTAAAATGTTACCTTCTGGATCAAAAGATCAAAGTACAGCTTTTCAAGTTGTCTTTTACACACTTTGGACAATCTTAATTTCTCTTATACCTTCATTCAAATTTACTGGGTCGCTTTACTTAACTCAAGTAGCCTCAGTACTTATATTACTATTAGGAATAATGTTTTTCTATTTTGCTGTAAATTTAATGTTGTCAAAAACCGATAAATCGGCAAGTCTTTTAATCAAATCAAGTATTTTTTATATAACAGGAGTACAAATTGTTTATGTGCTAGATAAATTATTATTTCAATGAATAATGACTCGGTATTATTAAAGTCTAATAAAGCTAAAAAAATGATGCTTTGGCTTGGTATGATAAGTATGAGTATGACTTTTGCTGGTCTTACAAGTGCATATGTAGTGAGTAGCTCACGAGCAGATTGGATACAACAAATTGACCTCCCTTTTGATTTCACTATCAGTTCTCTAATAATTATTTTAAGTAGTCTTACTTTTTTTTTGGCATTTAAAATGCTAAAAATGAAAAATTTAAAAATAACCCAATTATTACTTCTTATAACTCTATTATTAGCGTTTGCATTTATTTTTTTTCAAATACAGGGCTTTAATGGGATAATAGACACAGGATATTATTTCACAGGACCTGAAAGTTCAATTACGACATCTTACTTGTATATATTAGTTTTGTTACATATGGCTCACCTTGGTGCAGGGATTATTATTGTTTTATATGTTTTAATTAATAGTTTTAAGGGAGTTTATTTTAATGGGAATACATTAGGATTTGAACTGGCCTTAACTTTCTGGCATTTTCTCGATATACTATGGCTATATTTATATTTATTCGTTTCATTCTATGGTTAAAATTTAATAAATTTATATTGGATTTGACTTAATGCATATGGAAGTAACTACAAACACACAAGTCGACGAGAGGGAACTTTGGGGTGGTGGAGCAAAGCCTTTTAGCGCGAGCTATGGTAAAATAATGATGTGGTTTTTTATTGTTTCAGATGCGTTGACATTTACCGGGTTCCTAGTTTCTTACGGTTTTTCAAGATTTAAAAATATAAACTCATGGCCAATTGCTGACGAGGTTTTCACTCATTTCCCATTTTTACATGGTATTGACGCCCCTATGTATTATGTCGCTTTAATGACATTTATTTTAATCTTTTCATCTGTCACTATGGTGCTTGCTGTTGACGCTGGCCATCATATGGATAAGTCTAAAGTTACCTTTTATATGTTATTGACCATCATTGGTGGAGCAATTTTTGTTGGATCACAGGCCTGGGAATGGAAGAATTTTATAAAAGGTGAATACGGTGCATTAGAGACAAAAGGAGGCCAAATACTTCAATTCGTTAATTTAGAAAACGATAAGCGCATATCTATCAAAGATTTTGCAATTGGAATTAATTCAGAACGTGAAACCCACAATTCAAATATTGGCGTATGGTATCAGAACGAAAAAATACTCCCAAAAATTACCTTGGAAGAGGTTAAAAAGGGTTTTATAGCTAACCCTAATCTTACGATTAGAACAGAACAGATTTCTGAAAATGGTCAAAAAACTTTGCTTTCTAGAGATGAAGCAATTTATAAGATAGATGATGCAATAGGAGTTGTTGAAGGGGCAAATTTGATTCATAATGAGTATGGGAACAGATTATTCGCTGACTTCTTTTTCTTTATAACTGGTTTTCATGGTTTTCATGTATTTTCAGGAGTCGTTATAAATATCATTATATTTTTTAATGTTATACTGGGAACATATGAGAAAAGAGGTCACTACGAAATGGTTGAGAAAGTAGGATTATATTGGCATTTTGTAGACCTAGTATGGGTTTTTGTATTTACATTTTTCTATCTCGTTTAATATAATTATTATGGCAGAAGGACAGCATAAACTAGCAATTTTTAGAGGACTATTAAAATTCAAATCTAACCAACAAAAGATTTGGGGAGTTTTAATTTTTCTATCTATAGTTACAACTATCGAAGTAGGACTAGGAATATTAAAGCCAGAAGTTCTCATGACAAGTTTTCTGAGAATGAAACTTCTTAACTGGATTTTTATTTTACTAACAATCGTAAAAGCATATTATATCGCATGGGACTTTATGCATATTCGTGATGAACGAAGTGGTTTAAAAAATTCAATAGTCTTGCCATTAGTCATTTTGATTCCATATCTTATATTTATTCTCATACTAGAGGCAGATTATATTTTTGATGTTATGGATATTGGATTTGTTTCCTGGAATTTCTAACCTAGGATAATCTTTAAAATATAGTTCAACTAATTATTACTATTCATTCATAGTGAGTAAACTTTTATGACTAAGGATTTAAATAAAAAACTTGTTTTAGGGATACTGTTCATATTCCCACTATTGGTTTATTTGTTCTTTGCTTCTGGGAAGAATAACTTCGCAAAGCTTCCAATTCTAACAGAGAAAGTAAATGAATTACCTATAGGTTATTTAGGGAAAAAAATAAAATTAAAAAACAAGATTACAATTCTAGGTTACTGGGGTGGTGATTTAAAAAATAAAAAGGCTGAGGCACTTAATTTAAACGAAAAAATTTATAAAAGGTTTTACCAATTCGATGACTTTCAGTTTGTTTTTTTTGTAGACACTTTTCAAATTAAACAGGTTCAAGAATTGAAAAACGAACTTGTAAAAGGAGTAGGGACTGATATTTCAAGGTGGAATTTTTTACATACGACTGCAGAAAACATGAAAATTCATTTTAGCTCACTAAAAACTCCTTTTTTATTAGATGAATCAGGCAATACACCATATGTATTTATTATTGATAAAGATTTGAGTCTAAGGGGAAGAAACGATGATGAAGATTCAGGGATGTTATATGCATTTGATGCTCGATCTGTAGCGCAAATAAATAAAAAAATGATTGACGATGTAAAGGTGATCCTTGCTGAATATCGATTGGCACTTAAAATTTATAATTCTGAAAGAGATAAATGAAAAAGTTAAAAAGTATTGGACTTTTTTTAATTATTATAATTTTTGGAATTTTATTTATTCCAAAAATCTTCAACAGAATTATTTATAATAAAGTTGTAGATCATAATCGATCAACTTCTGCAGTACCCCTTCAATTCATTTTTTTAAATGGTGAGGCTAAAAAGGTCCCTGATTTTACATTTTTTAACCAAGACAGCTTAATTATATCAAATGAAGATTTTAAAGATAAAGTTTACGTTGTTGAATTTTTCTTTTCATCATGTCCAACCATTTGTCCTGTCATGAATAAAAACATGAAAAAAATTGAAAATAAGTTTGGAAACAAAGAAAATTTCGGGATTGCATCTTTTACAATTGATCCAACATATGATACACCCCAAGTTTTAAAAAATTATGCAGAATCTTATAATGTTTTTTCACAAAATTGGCATTTTCTCACAGGTGAAAAGGAAAATATATATTCTCTTGCAAACGAAGGATTTAATATATTTGCGTCTGTAAATTCAAAAGTTGCGGGTGGTTTTGAACATCAGGGATATTTTGCGTTGATTGATAAAAAGGGTTTTATCCGCTCACGCTCCGATAAATTTGGTAATCCCATAGTATATTATATGGGAGTTGACCAAGAAAATGTAAAACATCAAGAGGTGGATCTACTTATTGAAGACATAGAAAAGTTGTTAAAAGAATAGGAAATGAATAAAAGAGGTGAAATAATTACAAAAAAATATACCCCTTGGGTTTGGATATTATCGATTGCTATTCCGATAGTAGTTGTGATTCTTTTTATGATTAAAATTCCTAATGTAAAGCCACTTACTTTCCTTCCTCCTACTTATGCTACCATTAACGCAATCACTGCTTTGGTCCTTGTTTTTGCTTATGTAGCAATTAAAAAGAAAAGAATGATTCTCCACGAAAGGCTTATGAAAATAGCAATATCCTTATCTGTTGTTTTTCTTACCATGTATGTTGCATATCATATGACTTCTGACCCTACACCTTATGGTGGACAAGGTATCTTAAGACCAATATATTATTTTATTCTTATTACACATATTTTACTTTCAATAGGTATTATACCAATGGTATTAGTTACCTATGTTCGTGCGATATCAAATTTTTTTGAAAATCATAAAAAAATTGCGAGATATACTTTTCCTATTTGGATGTACATAGCTGTTACAGGTGTTATAGTATATTTAATGATTTCACCTTATTATGTTTAAAATAAATATACCTTTTTCTATATTATTAACATTTTCTCTAATTATTCTTAGCTCTGATACCTACAGTCAGTGTTCAATGTGTAGAGCTGTACTTGAGTCTGAAGAAGGGCAATCTACAGCCAAAGGGATAAATAGTGGAATTTTGTATTTGATGGCAATTCCTTATTTCTTAGTTGGGTTAGCAGGTTGGAAAATATACAAGATTTTAAAGAAAAAATAATTATATTCTAAAATTCAAATAGAAAATATTTCACTAAAAAGAGTTGAAACTTAACAAATTTTTAATCGAAATTTT
>CENP01038378.1_pt1 | contig 36793 bp, 31 predicted proteins | sample 361281 | NCBI WGS metagenome assembly CENP01 (sample SAMEA2591122, study PRJEB7988) | marine metagenome | biome: marine biome (ENVO:00000447); feature: deep chlorophyll maximum layer (ENVO:xxxxxxxx); material: saline water (ENVO:00002010), including plankton (ENVO:xxxxxxxx) | depth 70 m
AACATTGAATGTAGATGAAGCAGTGACTTTAGATTCTACTTTAGCAGTGGCAGGTGCTACTGAATTAAGTAGTACACTTGAAGTTGGAAACAATACAACAGCTAGTGGAAATTATTCAACTGCGATAGGATCAGGATCTACAGCAAGTGGAAATACTTCATTTGCAAGTGGAAATAATACAACAGCTAGTGGAACTTATTCAACTGCTATGGGATCAGGATCTACCGCAAGTGGGAATACTTCATTTGCAAGTGGAAATAATAATACTGCCAGCGGAATTTATTCTATTGCAATTGGAACTGGAACAAATAGTTCCGCAAGAGCAACAACCGCAATTGGAAACAATACAACAGCAAGTAGTCAATACGCTGTTGCAATTGGAACAGGAACGAATGCGTCTGGTGATGCTGCTATTGCGATGGGAAATAACACAACTGCTAGTAGCAATTATGCTGTCGCACTTGGAACTGGAACTACTGCTAATGGTAATTCAGCTTTTGCAATTGGAAATAGCACAACTGCAAGTGGAAATAATTCTACAGCACTGGGAAACAATACAACAGCAAGTGACTTCGGGTCTCTAGTAATCGGACAATTCAATTCCTCGGGATCTTCCGCTACAAGTGCAGGTTCATACAACTCAGAAAATACGGCTTTTGTAATTGGAAACGGAACTGGATCAGGTAATTTATCAGATGCTTTTAAAGTAATGTTCAATGGTGATACTTACATATCATCAAGTTTATATCTAGGGGGAACGGCGATTACGTCTTCTGCCGCTGAATTAAATCTTTTAGATGGCTCAAGTGCTGGGACAATTGTCAATAGTAAGGGAGTTATCTACGGTGCCTCTGGTGAAGTAAATGCGACAACTTTACAAATTGCTGGAACTTCAATTACATCTACAGCTGCAGAACTTAATATCCTTGACGGTGTAACTGCAACAGCTGCTGAACTAAATATTTTAGACGGAGTTACTTCCACTGCTGCAGAATTAAATATAATGGATGGTGTTACATCTACTGCTGCGGAACTTAATATCCTTGACGGTGTGACATCTACTGCCGCTGAGTTAAATCTTCTTGATGGTTCAACAGCTGGAACAATTGTCAATAGTAAGGGTGTTATTTATGGTGCCTCTGGTGAAGTAAATGCGACAACTTTACAAATTGCTGGTACTTCAATTACATCTACTGCTGCAGAACTTAATATTTTGGATGGAGTTACTTCATCAACTTCTGAGCTAAATATTTTAGATGGAGTAACATCTACAGCTGCTGAGTTAAACATACTTGATGGGGTAACTGCTACTGCAACTGAGCTTAATCTTATCGACGGTGTCACAGCAACTACTGCTGAGTTAAATTATGTAGATGGTGTAACATCAAACATTCAAACTCAAATAAATGCTATTAGTTCTTCAGCGAATATTGATGGTGGAGCAATTGATGGTACATCTATTGGAGCAAATTCAGCTTCAACAGGTTCATTTACAACATTGACATCATCTGGTGCTACATCCTTAGCAACAGGAGGAGGAGTTGTTAACGTTGCATCCACAGGAGTTATGACAACTGTAAAAGGAACATTAAATGTAGATGAAGCCGTGACTTTAGACACTACGTTAGATGTTTCTGGTGTAATAACTGGTAACGTAATTGGAAATGTAACAGGTGATGTAACAGGAAACCTTACTGGAAATGTAACTGGAAATCTTACTGGTACAACTGTAACAGCTTCTGGTGCTGTAACAGGTGGATCTGTTACTGATGGTACTGCAACTTTATCCTCTGGAGCTTTAAGTGGAGTAACTACAATCAGCACTTCTGGAAATGTAACCTCCTCTGGTGGTTCGATTTCTGGTTTTGATGCTTCATTAAATGATCAAACAGGAACAACTTATTCTTTAACTTCATCAGATAATGGTAAGGTGGTAACTCTTAACAATGCAAATGCAATTACCCTGACAATTCCTAGTGGTTTGGGTGATGGATTTAATTGTTTAATAGTTCAAAAAGGCGCTGGACAAGTAACTTTATCAGCAAGTGGCACTACTTTAATCAATAGACAAAGTCATACAAAAACAGCAGGTCAATATGCAGTTGTTTCAATTGTAAATATTGGATCTGATAATATTATTGTTGGAGGAGATACAGGAAGTTAATAAGTTTTTAGACAAATAATGAATTTTAAATCAGTAGCTTTTTGCTTGTGCTTTATCTTGTTTTTATGCCAATATTCCTTTGCGCAAATAAGGCCATCTTTTTCTGGGTTTGCAAACACAAATCCAGGGTCAGAGTCAAATACTGAGAATGCTTATATATTTGATCCAGCAGCGGTTTCTGGAAATGGGACTAATTGGCCAGGTGTAGAAAATAATAAATTATATAAAAATAATTTTGGTGGTTTGTCCAATTCAGATTTCATTGATTACGCTCTTAATCTCATGAAAGACACATCTTCTATTCATTGTATGGTTGTAGTATATACAAATAATTCACAACAAACTATAAATTATATCGTGGCAAAAGGTAGTGTTAATACAGCTTACTACAAGCCAGGTACATCTACCGGTCAGCAAGTTTATGTTTTAAGTGAATATTTGGCAGCTGCTAGTTCAGCCATAGGAATTGCTTATACTACATATAGCTTTGTTGTAAACTAACTAGAAATTAATGACATTTTTTTACAATATAATGAATTATCAATCAGCGGTTTTTAGTTTGTATTTTATTGTATTTTTAAACCTATATTCCTTTTCTCAAATCATGCCGTCAAATTATGGTTTTACCGCAGGAGCATCATTAATCCCTGCAGCAAAATTAGACTTAAATGCTTCTAATTCACGTTCATACTCAGGCTCAGGGACAACATGGACTTCCATTGGAAATATTCAGTACAACACAACTCTTGTAAATGGAGCTACTTATGTAGAAAATGGAGACTTTGATTATATGTCTTTTGATGGTAGTAATGATTATGTAGATACAGGTAAAACTGCATCAAATTTAAATATATATGATGCTAATTATACAATGGAGGCTGCGGTAAGATTTGATAATTCTTCACAAGGAATGGTATTTGGAACCAGTACTGAATCCTATAGACAAGGTCTGCATATAGGTGCTGGTTCAAATGCAAGAGTGTATCAAGGTCATTATGCAATGGATGGATCTAGTGCTAATAATACTCTTACAAGTGATGTTTGGTATCATCTCATGTGGACATTTGATAAATCTGCTGGAGAAATGAAAATGTACCTTGATGGGTCTCTAATTCAAACACAAACCGGGAAACTATCTTTTTTAGGAACATCAAATATTATGCTGTCGCGCTATTGGGCATATTCTGCATTGGATCTAGCATACGCAAGAATTTATGATACGGTATTCACCTCTTCTCAAGTTTCAATACTTTATAATGAGTATAATTCCTTAGTAGATACTGTAATTGAAGATAGCCTGTTTTTAAGCGTGGATGCTTCTAATTCTAATTCTTACTCAGGCTCTGGGACAACTTGGACAGATTTAACAGGAAATGGCTATAATGGGACCCTAACCAATGGCCCTACTTATGACTCAAATAACTCTGGATCGATTGTAACAGATGGCTCCAATGACTATGTATTGTTTGGTCCCTTGCCTTATGTGGGTACTTCTAGTAGTAACCTAACATGGGAATTGTGGGTTAACCCTTCGGATACAGATGGAAATATTATGTCCATGTCTAATAGTAATCCACAGGGTGGTTGGAATATGCCTCCTATAGCAGCTAGTGGCAGTAAGTTTATTGCTAAGAAATGGAATAATAACATATTATACTCTGATAATACATTCTCTCAAGGAACTTGGTATCATGTAGTATTAACATGGGATTATAACAATAATACACAATCATTGTATGTGAATGGAGTACTTAATGATTCTCAATCTGGGATAAATTATTCAGCAAGTGGCAGTAATAACTATATTTTTCTTGGCGATGACAATCCAGGAGCAAATAATACGGGAATGTTTGGAGGGAAATATGGAGAATTTAGAATTTATAACAAGTCATTATCTTCCACAGAGATTTTAAATAATTACAATGCAACAAAGAGCAGATATGGATTATAAATATTTATTTGTTACAATTATTTTTCTCTTAAGTATTTCATTAAACAGTCAAATTATGCCATCTAATTATGGATTTGCAGGTGGACCTGAAAGATCCACATCTACTACTTCTGTACTTTACCTAGATGCCTCAAATTCTAGTTCATACTCTGGTTCAGGAACAACATGGGTTTCTATTGGATCAACAAACTTTAATACTTCAATGCTCAATGGAGTTAGTTATGTTAGTAATGGCGACTTTGATTATATGTCTTTTGATGGTTCAAACGATTATGTTGAAACCTCAAAAACTGCTTCAAATTTGGGGTTCTATAACTCGGACTATTCTATGGAAGCAGCAGTTAGGTTTAAAGATGTTGGAAGTGACAATTTTATTTTTGGAACACAAACATCAAGTACAAGGCAGGGTCTTCATGTTGGTGCTAGAAACTCTATGGTATATCAAGGTCACTACTCAATGGATGGAGCCTCTGCGTCAGGAACTCTATCAGCTAATATTTGGTATCATATCGTTTGGACCTATGATGTTAGTGCAAGTGAGATGAAAATGTATTTAAATGGATCTCATATTGAAACAGATACCGGAAGAACCTCTTTTTTGGGAACTACAAGCTTAAGAATTAGTTTGGGAATGTCTAATAGATATGCAAATATTGATCTCGCTTACGCTAAAGTTTTTGATTCTGTCTTAAGTACATCAGAAATTTCATCGTTATATAGTGATTATGATTCCGTTGTTACAAGAGCTGGATATGTATATGGAACGGTAAATGAAAACGGAACATTAAATTTATCTGCCCCTGCAAATGCTACCATAACATCAGTAAGTTTTGCCAGTTATGGTACTCCTAATGGCAGTGATGGAAACTACACAACTGGTAGTTGTCATGCTACCAACAGCCAAACTATTGTAGAGAGCTATTGCGTTGGAAATAACAGTTGTTCAATACCCGCTACAAATGCAGTTTTTGGAGATCCTTGTGGAGGAACTCTAAAATATCTTTATGTTAAGGTATATTACACTCACTGATGAAAAAGGTTTATTTTTTTCTTGTTTTTTTCTTATTTACATTAACATTTCACAGCCAAATTAGACCCTCAGGTTTTGGATTCACTTCTCCCAGCCCATCCTCTAGTGATCCCGATGGTTCTAGTTCTGAAAATGCTGCAAGTAGTGCATATGCAATTAAACAAGCATACCCTTCATCAACGGATGGGGTTTATTGGATTTCCAATGCATCTATAAATAGTGGCACTGCTTTTCAAATTTATGCTGACATGACCACTGATGGAGGGGGATGGATGCTGATTGCATCAGCAGGTGGTTCCAGTGCTGCAAGTGAGGGAAATTCAGTTACTTCCCTTGACCAAAGAATTTACTTACCTAGGTCAACTGTGATAACTTTATCTCAAGATGCATCCTCAGTAATGCTAGCGAATGGATCCTCAGGCAATAAAACACAAAATAAAATTATATCTACTGACGATAGACCCATAAATGTTTTTAAAAGTTCCAGTACCTCCTACATGGGAGCTGGTACTTTTCACTATAATAATGCCTATAGTTCTTTTTCAACAAATTCAGGTACAAGCTGGCAATGGAATTACTCATGTGGCCCCACATCATCAATGACTGGTTGGCCTTTTTTATACCATGCATGTGGAAATGCAAGTGGTGTCCACTTTATGTTTAACCAATCTAGTTCCGCTGGAAGAAATTGGAACTCTGGTCAATGGTATTCAGCATGGATTAGATAGTGAGGTTGTTTTTTTTTAATTTAGTATTCCTAAATGAAGATTAAATTATACATCTTAAGTTTTGTTCTCATTTTTTCCTGTGAAAATATTATTGATAATCCCATTTCAGAAAAGGACTACATCCCTCAAACTACTGAACTTCTAGTTAGAATAAAAAACACAAATAAGTTTAAAAACAGCTTTGTAAACAATGAGTACTTGAATTCCTTACTTGTTAAAAAAGACAATAAAGTTTTAAAAGATATTTTTAATGTGTTAGATAGTATCAAATCTGACAAACCACTTACAATCTGCTTTTACAAATCGGATAAATTATATTACAATATCATTGGTAAATCGTTTCAGGTTGATAGTATTTCAAATATGTACAAATTTGATAATGAAAATATTATCATTTTTTCTAATAATCCAAAACTTGAAAAAAATAAATCACCAGAAAAATCATTATATGAAAGATTTGAGAAAATTGACCAAACAAATACAAATTTTAGTCTTTCCTTTGATAGCATTAACTCAAAAAAAGTAATTGAAAAAATCTTTATAAACGACACCATAAAAAGGTTCAGAAATTTATATGTAAATATTGATTCCGATAATAAGATGACCTACATAAATGGAGTTATTGACAACTTTTACTCTGAAAATGATAATTCAAAAGCAGCTAAATTATTAGATGATATAAAAAATTCTGAAACTGATTTTGAAATTAATTTTGATGAAAATATTATTAATGATTTCCAATTAATAAGTGCTTCATCAATTGATTCAATTAATTTTTTCGATTTTGAAAATATCAAATCTGATATTGAGAGTTTTAAACTCTTTCAATTAAACTTTGGAAATGAAGTGGGAAATATTAACGGAATTATTTCCACAGAAAAAAAAGAAGTAAAAGAAATTGAAAATCCCAACCTTTTTAAAGTTAGTTTCTCAGACCCTATCATTGTAGGGCCGTTTATTGTAACAAATCATATTACACAAAATAAGGAAATTATTGTTCAAGACATTAACAATATCTTGTACCTGATAGATAATTCTGGAAAAATAGCATGGAGTAAACAAATTGATGAAAAAATATTAAATAAAGTTTTTCAAATTGATTCATATAAAAATGGTAGGTTACAATATGTTTTTTCTACTGAGAGTAAATTATATATGTTAGATAAAAAGGGAAGGGATGTAGGGAAATTCCCTTTGAAGTTTAATGATAAAATCACACTTCCAATTTCGGTTTTTGACTATGATAAAAACAAGAATTATAGAATTTGCATCCCTCAAGGTAATGAACTTTTCATGTTTGATTCAAAAGGGACATTCGTTAATGGATTTAAATACAAAAAACAAGACCAAATAATTACTAGTCCAAAACATTTTAGAATTCAAAATAAAGATTTGATAGTATTTAAAACTAAAAGTAAGTTTAATATCATCAATAGACGTGGGGAGATAAGAATTAAATTAAAATCTGATATTGAGTTCTCCAATGATGATATATACTCTTATCAAAATAATTTAATAACAACTTCAGAGAATAATGAAATTATAAAAATTGATATTAAGGGTAATATAAATAAAATAAAGGAAGATAATTTGAATACGATTTTTATAGTTTCAAATAATGATTACTATTCTTACTTGATAAATAACTCTATCAAAACTCCAAAAAATAAAATTGATTTAGAATTTGGAAAATACTCTGACCTAAGTTTACATGAAAATAAAAAAAATATATTCATTAGCCTGTACAATGAACAATCTAAAAAACTGTATATGTTCGACGAAAAATTGATTCCAATTTCCAACTTTCCAAAAACAATTAGTAGTAATGCAGAGATTAAATTGTATAATAATAATTTCTATTATTCTTTTTTAGAGGAAAATAATTCGGTTAGTTTAAACTCAGTTTCTATTCAATAGCAGTTGCATTAAAAACCTTCAAAAAACTACTTTTAATAACACTTTTTAGTGCATCTTGATCAACATTAGTTTTTAGCTCTTTATTCAAAGAAGTAACAATATTATTTTTAATACCACATGGAACAATATTATCAAAATATTCAAGATTGACATTTGCATTTAAAGCAAGCCCGTGCATTGTTACCCATCTGCTAGCCCTGACACCCATAGCACATATTTTTCTTGAATTATTAGACTCCACATCAAGCCATACGCCGGTATTGCCTTCACTTCTTCCTGATGAAAGATTATATTTACTTAGTGTTTGGATTATTGTTTCTTCCAACAATCGCAAATATTTATGAATATCTGTAAAAAAGTTTTCTAAATCCAATATTGGATATCCAACAATTTGACCAGGACCATGGTAGGTAATATCTCCTCCTCTGTTAATTTTATAAAAGGATGCATTTTTTTCATTTAATTTTTTTTTATCAATCAATAAATTGGAAATATCTCCACTTTTACCGATTGTATAAACATTAGGATGTTCCACAAATAAAAAATAATTAGGAGTTTTAATTTTAGAATTGTTTTTTCTATTGGCTTTTTTAATAGAAACAATTTTATCAAATAAACTTTGTTGATAATCCCAAGCTTCTTTGAAATCCATCATACCAAGGTCAATAAACTTTATTTTTCTGTTCATTTGAATGTAGTTGTATAAAGATAGATATATTTAATATTTTCTCATTATCTATTTTTATTCAATTAAAAGTATATTTGTGTATCCAATTTGTCAAATAACTGATGGAACTTAGTGAACAAGAATTAGTAAGAAGAAAAAAATTAGATAGGCTAATTGAGCTAGGAATTGACCCTTATCCTGCCGCATTATTCCCTGTTAAGGATTATTCTACTGAAATTCATGATAATTTTAGTGATGGAAAGTCAGTTACAGTTGCTGGTAGACTTATGTCCAGAAGGATTCAAGGAAATGCAAGTTTTGCCGAACTCCAAGATAGTAAAGGAAAAATTCAATTGTATTTTAACAGAGATGAAATATGTGATTCAGATGATAAATCGAAATACAATGAAGTTTACAAAAAACTTTTAGATATAGGTGACATTATTGGCATTGAGGGAAAACTTTTCAAGACCAAAGTTGGTGAAAAGACAATAATGGTAAAAAATTTCAAAATTCTTTCAAAATCCCTAAGGCCCTTACCCCTTCCCAAGGAAGATAATGAGGGTAATATATACGATGAATTTAATGACCCTGAGCTTAGATACAGACAAAGATATGTTGATCTGATAGTTAACCCCAGTGTAAAGGAAACATTTATTAAAAGAACTGCTATCACAAATAGCATCAGATCTTTTTTAAATGAGAAAGGATACTTAGAGGTAGAAACTCCAATACTTCAGCCTATCCCTGGTGGAGCCACTGCCCGACCATTTCTGACTCATCATAATGCATTAAATATTCCACTTTATTTAAGAATAGCCAATGAATTGTATTTAAAAAGATTGATTGTTGGTGGATTTGATGGAGTATACGAATTTGCAAAAGATTTTAGAAACGAGGGAATGGATCGGACGCATAATCCAGAATTTACCATCATGGAATTGTATGTTTCTTACAAGGATTACCATTGGATGATGAAGCTAACAGAAAATTTGATTGAAAAAGTTGCCATTGACTCTAATGGAAAAAGTAAAATTAATGTTGGTAATAATGAAATTGATTTCAAAGCACCATATCCAAGAATTTCTATATATGATGCAATAAAAAAGTTCTCAGGTGTTGATATTTCGGAAATGGATGAGAGTAAACTTAGAGAAACTGCAAAGAAATTAAATGTTGAGGTTGACGAAACAATGGGTAAAGGAAAAATAATTGATTCGATTTTTGGAGACACATGTGAACCTAATTTTATTCAACCAACTTTTGTCATTGATTATCCAACGGAAATGAGTCCGTTAACAAAAAAACACAGATCTAAACCAAATTTGACTGAAAGATTTGAATTAATTGTTAATGGTAAAGAGATAGCAAATGCATATAGTGAGTTGAATGATCCAATTGATCAAAAAAACAGATTTCAAGAACAATTAAAGCTATCCAAAAAAGGAGATCTTGAGGCAGGTGAATTTATTGATTATGATTTTTTAAGATCCCTTGAATATGGAATGCCTCCAACATCAGGAATTGGAATTGGTATTGATAGACTTGTGATGCTAATGACTAATAACACATCTATACAAGAAGTACTTTTCTTTCCACAAATGAAACCAGAAAAAAAGAAACTTTCATTGAGTGAAAATGAATCAAAGGTTATGGATTTCATACAGAAAGAAAAGTCAGAAATAAACAATATTAAACAAAACTCTGGCTTGAGCAATAAGGCATGGGATAAAACTATTAAGTCTTTAAGAAAATTGAATTTAATTAGCGTTGAAAAAATAAATGAAATTGTCTACATCTCTAAAAAATAAATTATTTATATTTAAAAAAAAATCTTTATGAAAAGTTATTTACTACCCGTTTTTGTATGCTTATTTATTTCGATTAATATTTATGCTAGCTCAACAAACTCTGAATATAGTTCTATTGAAGAAGTAAAAGAGTTAAATTATCAGTTGTTTACAGATGTCGGTTTTGATGAAAATAAAATTAATTTCATCAGCCGAGTTATATATGCAAACTACAAAAGAGCTACAACAATGGCAGAAAGTGGGGTCTCTAATCAAGGAGCTAAACTTATATTAGATGAAAAAGCGGAAGAAAGACTCACAAGGCTTTTAACAAAAGATGAGTTTCTGACTTTCACCAAAATTAAGCACAAAATTAAATAAACTTACATTGCTAAAAAAAGATCTTCACGGGCTAACTTACTCCGAAGTTGAAGATATGCTACCCAATTGGATTTTAACCAACTACAATAATGGTAATCATGATTTTGAAATAATTACTGGAAACAGTTTTCAAATGAAAAATTTGGTTAAAAAGATTTGTCTTGAATATGGGTTTCATGCAACTGAAAATTTTAATGGAAATACAGGATCTTTAATCGTTGGTATTAAAAACATTTAAAAATCTCTTTTTTATTAACATTTAATTGTTGATTTAAATTTTTTCTATTCTTTAAATCATTTTGATTTTAATCTAAATTTACATTCGAATTAATATTCAAGATCATCAACATAGTTTTGGTTCAGGCTTTAATCAAAATCAATCCTCACTGGTCCACTACATTGATTATACCAAAACGTTGATGACTTGAGTATTATTTTTTTACTTTTAATCTATCCCCTACATCAATTTCATTTTCTTCAATCCCATTTAATGCTTTCAGGTTTTCAATTGACATTTCAAACTTCTTAGCAACAGAATATAATGTTTCCCCCTTTTTTACTCTATAGGTTTTATTTTTTCTCTTTAAAACCAAATTATCATATTTGTCTAAATCATACCTTTCAATCAGGTCAATCAATTTTTTAGGATATTTAGGATCAGTTGCATAACCAGCTTTTTTAAGACCTTTAGCCCATTTCTCATAGTTATCTATGTCAAGCTTAAACAAAGAACTATATCTGTCTCTATTTGCCAAAAAAAGGGAATGATCCCGAAAGGAAAATTCTGGAGTATCATACTTTCTAAAGCATTCTTGTTTTTCATCATCATCATGAAATATTTTTTTTCCATTCCAGTCATGACACTTTATACCAAAATGATTGTTTGCTTCAACAGCTAATCTTCCTTTACCACTTCCCGACTCTAAAATACCTTGCGCTAAGGTAATACTTGCAGGTATCTTATACTGAATCATCTCATCCATTGCAATGGGAGCAAAAAATTTCACATAATCTTCAGTAGAGTTAAATTTTTGACTGAAAATTTTAACTTTTTTTGATTTCTTCTTTTTTCTCTCTTTTTTTGATTTTTTAACTTCTTTTACAGTAACTGGCTTATTATTATAGATTACTCTTTTAGTTCCACAACTTTGAATTAAGAATAAAAAAAGCAATAAAGAAAGAATTCTGTTCAAACTAGATAATTTATATGCAAAGATAAATCAAAATATTATCATTTAATTCATAATTTAGACGTACTGAATCTTCTTATTTGGCATAAATAATGATAATTAAAAAATACCTTAAGCAAAATAAATTATTAAAACAGAATGAATTTTAAAGAGCAAGTTTCTGAAGGAATTCCTGACTACATTCCGGAAAATAAAGATTACGATACTAGTGTAAATCACGCTCCTGTAAGAGAAAATCTCTTAAGTTATAACGAGAAAAAACTAGCACTTAAAAATGCTTTAAGATATTTTGATAAAAAATTCCATAAAGAGCTAATAATTGAATTTAAAAATGAACTTGATCAGTTTGGAAGAATCTATATGTATCGATACAGACCAAATTACAAGATGTATGCTCGACCAATTGGTGAATATCCACATAAATCAATACAAGCAGCAGCTATAATGCTAATGATTCAAAACAACCTTGACCCAACGGTTGCACAACATCCACATGAACTTATAACTTATGGTGGTAATGGATCTGTATTTCAAAATTGGGCTCAATATTTATTATGTATGGAGTATCTATCAAAGATGAGTGATAATCAAACATTAGTTATGTACTCAGGCCATCCTCTCGGTCTTTTTCCTTCACATAAAAACGCACCTAGAGTTGTTGTAACCAATGGAATGGTCATTCCAAATTATTCCAAAAAAATTGACCTTGAAAAGTTAAATGCACTTGGTGTGAGCCAATACGGGCAAATGACAGCAGGAAGTTACATGTATATAGGACCTCAAGGCATTGTTCATGGAACAACAATAACTGTCTTGAATGCATTTAAAAAAATTAAAAAAAACCCTAAGGGAAAAATATTTTTAACCTCAGGATTAGGAGGTATGAGTGGAGCGCAACCAAAAGCGGGAAATATTTCTGGCTGCATTACAGTATGCGCTGAAGTTAATATCAAAGCAATTCAAACAAGATTTGAACAAAATTGGATAGATGAGATTATTAATAATGTAGATGAACTTTGTGTAAGAGTAAAAAAAGCACAAATAGAAAATGAAGTTGTTTCAATCGCTTATCATGGAAATGTAGTTACAGTTTGGGAAGCATTTTTAGAAAATGATATTTATGTGGATATAGGAAGTGATCAAACTTCATTGCACAATCCCTGGTCAGGAGGATATTATCCAGAAGATATTTCTTTGGAGGAAGCAAATAAACTAATTCATGAAAATCCTTCATTATTTAAAAAGAAAGTTCAAAAAACTCTTGTCAAACACGTTAAATTAATAAACTCACATTCAAAAAAAGGTACCTATTTTTTTGACTATGGAAATGCATTTTTGCTAGAAGCATCAAGGGCGAAAGCTAATGTAATTGATGAGGAAGGAAGTTTTAAATACCCCAGTTATGTTCAGGATATTATGGGTCCAATGTGTTTTGACTATGGGTTTGGTCCTTTTAGGTGGGTTTGTGCAAGTGGTACTGAAAATGATCTTGATAAATCAGATGAGATAGCTTGTGAAGTACTCAAAAAGCTTTCCAAAAATGCAACTGATGATGTTAAGCAACAAATGCTAGATAATATAAAGTGGATTGAAGCAGCGAAAGAAAATAATATGGTTGTAGGCTCTAAGGCAAGGATATTATATGCTGATTCTGAGGGTAGAATTGAAATTGCAAAGGCCTTCAATAAAGCTATTAATGATAAAATAATTGGTCCAATTATATTAGGAAGGGATCATCATGATGTTTCTGGAACTGATTCTCCCTACCGAGAGACATCTAATATTTATGATGGATCTCAATTTACAGCAGACATGGCAATTCATAATGTTATTGGAGATAGTTTTAGAGGGGCAACTTGGGTTAGCATACATAACGGTGGTGGAGTTGGATGGGGAGAAGTAATTAACGGAGGGTTTGGAATGCTTATTGATGGTTCAAAAGAAAGTGAAAAAAATATTGAGTCTATGCTTTTTTGGGATGTTAACAATGGAATCGCAAGAAGAAACTGGGCAAGAAATAGTGGAGCGATAACTCAAATTAAAAGAGCAATGAAAAAAAATAAAATGCTTGATGTAACTTTACCTAACTTAGTTGATGAAAACTTATTAAAAGACTTGTAATATGAAAAGAATTCTTTGTTTATTATTGATATTTATTGTTTTAAACTCTTGTGAGTCCATCAGAGTAACCTCTGACTTTGATGAAAATTATGGCTTTGATAATCTAAAAACATACGCATATTCTAAAAGTGGAATTGATCAAGTTGAAATAAATGATCTTGATAAAAAAAGAATACTAAGATCAATTGATGTGGAAATGTATAACAAAGGATTTCGAAAAAGTAGTATTAACCCTGACTTTATCATAAACTTTTTTACAAAAACAAATCAAAAAATTGATTTTTATCCATCCATGAATTATCGTGGACCCTACATTGGAGGTTATTATATGAACCCTTATATAAATAACTCATTTGTGTACAATGAAGGGGTATTATTTATAGATATTATTGACAAAAAAAACAATCAATTAGCCTGGCAAGGCATAGGCAAAGGATACATTTCAACTTCTGATCAAAAGAAGAAAAACGAGAAGATAAAAAAAATTGTAAATAAAATCCTTCTACAATTTCCGCCCGTAAAGGACTAGTTTTTTACATCCAGTAAATCTTGTAATGAGTTTCCTAGTAACATAAATGAGCTAACCAAGAGCATGATACAAATGCCTGGAATTATTGCTAAAAAAGGTTCCCCCAAAATAATATAATTGTAATGATCTTTTATCATTAGACCCCAACTAATCATAGGCGGCTGAGCACCAAGCCCCAGAAAACTAAGACCACTTTCAATTAGGATTGATGCTGCAAAATTAGCAGCTGAAATAACAATAATAGGAGACATAATATTTGGTAAAATATGAAAGATAATTATCCTAAAATCGCTAAATCCCATAACCTTAGCAGCAATAATAAACTTTCTTTCTTTTAATGTTTTTACTTGACCTCTCACTAGCCTGGCAACTTCAACCCACATGGTAAGCCCAACTGCAATGAAAACCTGCCAAAATCCTTTTCCCAAAGCCAATGTTATTGCTATTACTAGTAATAATGTAGGAATTGACCAGGTAACGTTAATTAACCACATAATTATTTTGTCAACAAAGCCTGAATAATAGCCAGAAATTAATCCAAAAAATAGACCTATAGCTAATGAAATAATTACAGAAATAAAACCTATAGATATTGATATTCTAGACCCAACTAGAATTCTACTTAATACATCTCTGCCAAATTTATCAGTACCAAACAAAAAATATTTTTTTTCAACTAAATAGTCATTTTTCAAAACAGACTTTAAAGATTCATCCAAAGATTTAAATTCTGTATAAAAAATAAAATCACCTTCTATATAATAATCAGAAACTGCAATCTCATCAGTAGTTTCATTAACTCCGAATAATAAAATTTCATATAAACTTTGATGATCAATTCTTGTTTTTTTTTCTTTTAAAATATCTACAGAAAATCCAGGCTTTTGAGAATGTATTGGTAAATTCATGTTATTTGCATTGGAAGAATTATCAGGTGCCAGGACATATGCAAGCATTGAGACTATAGCAACAAAAACTATGAAGGAAAGGCTAATAACACCTAAAAAATTTTTCTTGAAATGGAAAAATTTTACAAAAAAACTACTCATAGCAAAGATCTCTAATTTTCAAGATACGAAAATCTCAAATCAGAAAGCACATTTAATGCTTCCCCTATGTATATATCTTTATTTAAACTTTTATGCCACCTTTCTCTTTTTGTTCCCAAAATAGAATCATTTTCAATAATTTGGGTTTCATAAGGAAGAGATTTAAATGAATAATCTAATGAAAAATTATCTAACTTTTTAAATTTATCGGTGGTCTTTGTATTTTCCTCAAGCTCAGATCTAAATTTTTGATAATTCAGATTAAAAATCTTCTTTTCTCTTATATCTTTAATCCATTTTGCATTCTCATCTACAAGCTTTAAGTGCTCACTTTCATTCATTCTTTTCTGACTATTTTTTATTGCAAATTCAAAATCAAAATTACTATTCCACTTTTGATAATTTATATTTTCAATCTCATCCCATTGCAACGGATTATCGGAATCTTTTTCACCAAAATCTAAATATTTGTATCTGAAAGGTAAATTAATATCACTTTTAACTCCTTCTAGCTGAACAGAGCCACCATTAACCCTGTAATATTTTTGAGTTGTGTAACGTAATGCCCCAAGATCCCCTTTTGTATTACCTCTTACCATCCTATTTAAAGGAAATACATTTTGTACTGTTCCCTTTCCCCAAGTTTGATTTCCTCCAATTATGATTGCTCTTTCATAATCTTGCATAGCAGCAGCTAAAATTTCAGATGCAGAAGCTGATCCCTCATTTACCAATATTACCAGAGGTCCCTTCCAAAGAATAGATCGATCTCTATCTCTCAAAACTTGCTTCTCTTTATCAAAGTACTTAACCTGAACCACAGGACCACTTTCAATAAACATACCAGCCATGTCAACAACTGTTTTAAGAGAACCACCACCATTATTTCTTAAATCAATTACAAGACCCTGTACTCCTTGCTCCTTTAATCTATTTATCTCAATTTTTAGATCTTTAGCAGCATCTCTATTATCTTGATTTTCAAAATCAATATAAAATTTCGGAATATTTATAATTCCGTAATTATTTCCATCTTTTTCAACAAATGATGATTTTATATAAGTTTCTTCCAAAAGAACAATATCTCTTTGAATTGAAATTTCATTAACAGTTCCGTCAACTTTTTTTATGGTTAGAAAAACATTAGTTCCTTTTTCCCCTTTAATTAGTTTAACAGCATCTGCCAATCTATATCCAACAATACTAACTGGCTCGATATCATCTTCCTGTCTAACTTTTAAGATCACATCACCCTTTTCTAAACTATTATTTCTCCAAGCTGGCCCGCCAGAGATTAGTTCAGTAATTTCAATTTTATCAACTTTTTTTCTCAACACAGCACCAATACCAGCATAGTTGCCAGACATATCGATATTAAATCTATCTCTGTCTTCAGGATCTAAATAAGATGTATTTGGATCATATTGAGAAACAAAAGAATTCAAATAAATAGAAAACCAATGCTGTCTTTGAAACTCTTCTTCCATTATTACAAAATAATCAGCCATTGTCTCATTAAGTATCTCTCTTGTTTGAATTTCAATTTTAGAATAGCTTCTTAACTTAAAAGTAGAATCTTTTTTAAATGTTCTTTCATCTTCTTTGATTTCATCATGATAATTTTCAATTAAATATACCTTCATCAACTTCCTCCATCTCTCAACTAAATCAATTCTAGAATTTACATATTGCAATTCTTCGATATCAAAATTAAAGGTTTCGTCAAGTTTAAAATCAAATGGTTTAGATAAAACTTCCTGCGAAATTTGCTTCGACTCATCAATTCTTTGGATTAAAATTTCATATGCTAAGTTGAAAAACTCTAAATTAGGCTGATTAAAAGAATCATCAATTTCGTACTTATACTTTGATAACATATCAATATCTGATTGATACAAATATCTTTTGTATGGGTCTATATTTTTAAGGAATGAATCAAAAACTTTTTCAGAAAAATTATCATCAATTTCAATATCTAAATAATGTCCTTGCTCAAGAACATATGTTATTAATTGAATTACCAGTGAATCCTTATCATCGGATTCAAAATTTTTGGAAATCGAATTACAGGAAACAAAACAGATAACAAATGATATCAATATTGTAGTTATATTCTTCTTCATAAGAATTCAAAAATAGTTAAAATTGGAGCTTTTTTTTTAAGGGTCTTTATAATTTTTTGTTAAAGTGCCGAAATATTTATTTGATTACATTTGTAGTTATAAATTTAGATATGAAAAAACCTTTAATACTAGTTACAAATGATGATGGTATTACTGCTCCTGGATTGAGAAGTTTGATTAAAATAATGAATAAAATTGGAGAGGTTGTGGTAGTTGCACCAGATAGTCCTCAGAGTGGTATGGGTCATGCAATTACTATAAGTGATACTTTATATTGCAAAAAAGAAAAGATTGACAATGGGCCTCAAATTGAATATAGTATTTCAGGTACCCCTGCTGATTGTGTCAAATTTGCAATACGTGAAATTTTAAATAGAAAGCCAGACTTATGTGTTTCCGGAATAAATCATGGTGCTAATTCATCAATTAATGTAATTTATTCTGGTACAATGAGTGCTGCAGTTGAAGCAGGTATAGAGGGCATTAAGTCCATTGGCTTTTCTTTGCTAGATTATAACTGGGATGCTAATTTTTTACCATGTGAAAAATATGTTGAAAAGATTACCAAATTAGCAATTACTGACAAAAGAGATAATTTAGTTCTAAATGTCAATTTTCCCTCTGGAACTAATGAATTCAAAGGAATTAAAATCTGTAGACAAGCCAAAGGATATTGGCAAGATAAATATGATAAAAGAATGAGTCCACTTGGCAAAGAATACTATTGGCTAACTGGCAGTTTTATTAATCAAGATGAAGACAAAGAGTCAGATGAGTGGGCTTTAAAAAATGGATATATTACCATTGTTCCAATTTCATATGATATGACATCTTATAAGGATATAGAGCTATTAAAAAAATGGAAGCTTAATAATTAGACTTGAGAAATAGAAATTTATTTATTGGAATTATAAGTGGAATTATAGCAAATTTTTTAGGTTTTTTACTTGCAAGAAGAATGTTGACTGGAGAGTCTTCAGTAATCAATCTAACCAATGTTGTTAATCAATTACATGATGATGGTTTATTAAATAAACTTATCAGCCTTGGAGCCTTCTTAAATCTTTTAATTTTCTTTTTTTTCATAAAAACAAATAATGACACTAAAGCCGCAGGGGTTCTAATTTCGACAATTATGATAGCTTTACTAACAATTTATCTAAATAATTAATATGAAATATTATTTGATAGCGGGTGAGGCTTCTGGAGATTTACATGGCAGCAAGCTAATTAAAGAAATTAAAAAAATTGATTCCAAAGCTGAGTTTAGATGTTGGGGTGGTGATTTGATTAAAAAAGAGTCTGGAAATGAATTGGTTAAACATTACAAGACATATTCATTTATGGGTTTTTTAGAGGTATTATTAAATATAATTACAGTTGCAAAAAACTATTTTTTTTGTAGAAAAGACATTCTAAAATATAATCCTGATGCAATTATTTACATAGATTTTCCAGGCTTTAACCTTCCGATTGCTGGATGGGCAAAAAAAAATAATTTTATTAACCATTTTTATATATCACCACAAATTTGGGCATGGAAAGAAAAAAGAATCAAAAAAATAAGAAAGTTCATTGATAAAATGTATGTCATTCTTCCTTTTGAAAAAGATTATTATGAGAAACGGGGGGTTGAAGTAGATTATGTGGGCCATCCGCTTTTGGATGAAATAACTAAGTCTGGTTCAAATAACTTTAAAAAAGATAAAATAATTGCATTGCTTCCAGGAAGCAGGGATCAAGAAATTGATAAGATACTACCAAAAATGTTAAGTGTCGTAAAATATTTTAAAGAATTTAAGTTTGTTATTTGCGCAGCACCTTCTCAAGAAAAATCAAAATTTGATAAATATTTAAAAAAAATCAATTCGGAGAAAATTGAGATTGTATTTGATCAAACATATTCAATTTTAAAAAAATCTTCAGCTGCATTAGTTGCATCTGGAACAGCTACTCTTGAGGCAGCCTTGCTTAATGTACCTCAAGTTGTTTGCTATAAATCTAGCTGGATTTCTTACAGGATAGGAAAATATCTAATTAAAAATTTGAAATTTATTTCCCTAGTAAATCTAATTTTAAACAAAGAAGCTGTTAAGGAGTTAATTCAAAATGACCTGAATGAAAAAAATTTGGTGAAAAACGTTAGGCTAATTCTTGAAAAAAAAGGTCAGGATAAGATCCATAATTCATATAAAGAATTAAGAAATAAACTTGGAAATTTTGGAGCAAGTAAAAAAACAGCCAACTTGATTGTTAATTACTTTGAAAACTCATAAACAAATGAATTTTGGTAGGTATTCATTTCCTCTTGAGTTTTTATCTCTTTGTATTTACCATTAAGATATTTTAAAAAAAACTCCATTTGTGGGACTGGCTGAAATCCTCGAAGTTTGTACAAGACATTAGACGACTTGTCTAAAAAAACTACCGTTGGATAAGCAGAGACTTGTAAAGCTCTAGTAAATTCATGACTACTATTTCTTCTTCTTGTTTTCGTAGGGTCAAAATTAGGATTTGTGAATTCGTATCCTTGAAACTCAATTATATCATTTCCCTCAGCATTAAATTTAACAGCGTAATAGTTGTCATTAACATATTTAATCAAGTCTTTATTGCCAAAAGTTTCTCTATCTAGTTTTTTACACGGGCCACACCAATTGGTATAAACATCAATAATTATATTTCTTGGCTCAGTTTGTTGTAAATACACAGCATCTTCCAAGCTTATCCATTTAATTTTTTCTTGAGAAAATAATCCGAACGGTAATAAAACGAAAAGATATACTAATAATTTATTGTTACTTAACTCCATGCATAAGTTTCTTTAATAATGGATGCAATAACAAAGATAATAAACCTAAACCTATTGGTATTAATGTAAAAATCAGAAAAAAGTATGATAGTGAATACTCTTGTGTTATTTTTTCAATGTCTCCCCCAACATAATGGGCTAGCTTATTTCCAATAGCAATTGCTAAGTAGTAAACTCCAAACATAAAGGCAATCATCCTTGCAGGGATTAATTTACTTAAATATGATAATCCCATTGGAGACAAACACAATTCTCCAAGGGTATGAAAAAGGTATGCAAGTACTAACCACATCATACTCAGGGATGCAGTTTGAGCACCCGCAGGAATATCTTTAGCTCCAAATGCTAAAAAACCAAAACCAAAACCTAATAAAATCAGTCCAAGGGCATACTTTACAGATGCTGGCGGGTTATAACTGCTGTCCCACCATCGTGTGAAAAGCGGAGCAAAAATTATAATGAATAATGAGTTTAAAATTGCGAACCAAGTAATAGGAACTTCAGTTTCAGTAGATTGAAATTCGGAAAACAATTTGAAAATTACTATTGCCCAAATAATTACAAAACTGAATAGCAAAGTGAAATTTGAGAAAAGAATTTTTTTTGCTGTCTTTTTAATAAGACTAATAAGAACAAATGTGATGATTATTAAGGGGATTACTGTTACTAATAGATCTACTAGTTTAAAAATACTAGCTGAATTTCCTTCTAATATTCTACTAGTATAATCACGTGTAAAAATTGGCAGAGACCCAGCACCTTGTTCAAATGCAGCCCAAAAGAAAATTGTGAAAAATGAAAAAATTGAAAAAGCGATCATTCTATCTCTTACAACAGGAGAATATCTTGGAATTCTCAAAATCAAAAGAAGCGCAAAACTTAAAAATGCAATTAAAGCAAAAAACAGTGAGTCAGATAGAGCTAAAATTGTAAAATTTAAAATATTGATATCAGCAATTTTACTTAATGGATCATTTATAATAAAAATTAGTGCACAAATGATAAATACTAAAATTAAAAAATAATCTATTGGCAAAAATGGATTCTGCACTTCATTACTAGATTCAGCAGTTGAGTTTTTATCTTCTACTGTTTTTGGTTTTTCACCAATTGATCCAAATAATGGTTGTGCAAAATAAAACTGCACCATTCCTAAAAACATAAAAATACCAGCTAAACCAAATCCAAAAGACCAACCAACTTTTTCACCAAGCCAGCCACAAAGCATTATACCTAAAAACGCCCCAGCATTTACTCCCATATAAAATATGTTATAAGCACCATCTTTTTTGTTGTCCCTTCCTTCGTAAATTTTTGAGATGATTGATGTCATATTAGGCTTAAAAAAACCATTGCCAAGAACTAATAAAGTTATTCCAGTGTAAAGAAAAAATGGAGTTTCTAAGGCCATAGATGCGTGACCCAAAGTCATTAATAACGCACCAATTACAACAGCATTTCTATAACCAATTTTATTATCTGCAAGCCATCCTCCAGCAAGTGGGGTTAAATAAACAAACAATGCATAAGTTCCCAATAAAGACAAAGCTGATGATGAACTCCAACCCCAACCAGGATTATCACCAAGAATTGCACCAGTAAGAAATATTACTAGTATTGCTCTCATACCATAGTATGAAAATCTCTCCCACATTTCTGTAAAAAAAAGGACAAAAAGTGCGCTTGGGTGTCCTAAAACCTGATTATCAAAGAAAAAATTATTCTTATCCATTTTGAGTACTCAAATCTTCTGCTCCGTGAGTTAATCTTTTTAACGGTTTTAAAATAAATAAAACTAAAATTCCAAATAAAGTACAAAAAATCGCTATTCCAGTGAAAACCTGAAACTCACCAGCACCCTCGGATAGTTGACCTACAAATCCTGCTAATTTATTACCCATACCCGTGGCAGCAAAATATGCTCCCATCATAAATGCAGCATATTTGACAGGGGCAAGTTTTGTTATAAAAGAAAGGGCTACAGGAGAGGCACATAATTCACCAATTGTATGAAATAGGTAGGCTAATACCAACCAAATCATTGCAGATTTTTGAACGATTTCATCACCTTCCATAATTACTTCAGTGGAAGCCTTTGACATAAAAAAGAAACCAAATGCCATAATTATTAATCCAACTGCCATTTTAAATAATGAAGATGATTCTCTACCCTTTTTAGCCCAATTCGACCAAAAATAAGCAATGAATGTTGCAAAAACAATAATAAAAAATGCATTAATTGATTGAAATATTGCAGCAGGTACTTCGTTTCCAATTAAGGGCAATGAAAAAGAAAGCACTCGATCAGTTTTTTGTTCTGTGTATAGACTCATCAAACCACCTGCTTGTTCAAAAGCACCCCAAAAAACAATAATAATTAAAAATGACAAAAACATTACCAGCATCCTGTCCTTCTCAATCTTTGTAAGGGGTTTATTCATTAATTCTTTGTCTGGTGAACTTTCACTACCAATATATTCCCCAACTCCCTTTAAATATTTTAATCCGTATATGTAAACTAACTGGCCTAATACCATTCCAAAACCTGCTAAACCAAAACCATAGTGCCATCCATATTTTGCAGCTACGGCCCCAACAGTCAATGCTCCAAAAAATGCACCCAAGTTAATTCCCATATAAAAAATATAAAAACCAGTATCTCTTTTATTATCCCCAACTTTGTAAAGTCCCCCAACCATTGTAGAAATATTTGGCTTTAGAAATCCAACTCCTACGACAATTAAAATTAGTCCAGTGAAAAATGCCCATTCTGCATTTACAGCTAAAATTCCATGGCCAGCACATAATAACCATCCTCCAAGCATGACTGCGTGCTTTTGGCCTATAAATTTATCAGCAATCCATCCACCTGGAATTGACATTAAATAAACAAACATAGTATATGTGCCATAAAAAGAAAGGGTTTCAGCATTAGACCAACCGTATCCAGATTGTGGATCATCAAGTATGATTGGAGCAGCTAAAAATAAAGTCAATATTGCTCTCATTCCATAATAAGAGAATCTTTCCCACATTTCAACAAAAAATAAAATATATAAACCCACTGGGTGACCAAGGACTGTTTTTTGGTTTTCAATTGCAAAAGGATTAGAAGACATAATGTAAATTTTAGAAATACTAAAGTATTATATTTTCACTAATTATATTAAATTAATCTTTATTAATTTATCTAATGCTAATTCATTCATTGTATGTTATCTTTGAATGGGAATAAATTTTATATTTTGAAAAATATTCGTGGATTTTCAAAGCTAAGTAAAGAGAAAAAGATTAATTGGATTTGTGAAAACTTTTTCAATGGGAATAAAGAAGCTGAATATGTTCTCAAACAATATTGGAATAACAATTCAATGTTGCAAAAGCTACATGATGATTTTTCTGAAAATGTAGTTTCAAATTATTATTTACCATTTTCAATTGCACCAAATTTTCTAATTAATAATAAAACATTTGCTGTTCCAATGGCTATCGAAGAAAGTTCAGTTGTTGCAGCTGCATGTAACTCAGCAAAGTTTTGGAAAGAAAATGGAGGTTTTTCTGCACAAATAATTAAAAAAGAAAAAAATGGACAAATACATTTTTTTTTCAAAGGGAAAAAAGTTGAGCTCGAAAAATATTTCAGTTTTGTAAAACCTAAACTTTTTCAAAAGACCAACTCAATTACGAAAAATATGAAAAAAAGAGGTGGTGGTATTAAAGAAATCAAGTTGATTGATAGGACTAATGATTTGAAAAATTATTATCAAATTTTTGCAACTTTTGACACCATCGATGCTATGGGGGCTAACTTTATAAATTCATGTCTTGAAGAATTCGCTAAAGTTTTTATTGAATCAACAATTGATTATGAAAATATTAATAAAAATGATATTGAAATTGTGATGAGTATTCTTTCTAATTATGTGCCAAACTGTATTGTACGTGCAATCGCCACATGTTCAGTTGATAAATTAAATTCTCTTCATCCAGAAACTAAAAACTTCACAAAAAAAATTGTTGATGCAGTAGCAATAGCAAATTATGATATTTATAGAGGGGTTACGCATAACAAAGGGGTTATGAACGGTATTGATGCAGTAGCCATTGCAACAGGAAATGACTTTAGAGCAATTGAAGCTGGAGTGCACGCATATGTTTCCAAAAGCGGAAAATACCAAAGTTTAACTCATGCTAAAATCCAAGGAAACAAATTTATATACTCTATTGAAATTCCACTATCAATAGGAACAATTGGTGGGGTGACCGATTTACACCCCCTTGTTAAATTTGCGTTAGAACTCCTTGGTAATCCAAACTCTGATGATTTGATGATGATTATGGCATCGGTTGGGCTAGCTCAGAATTTTGGTGCATTAAGATCATTAGTTACGTCTGGAATTCAAAAGGGCCATATGAAAATGCATTTGATTAATCTACTTAATAAATTAAATGCTAATGAAAATGAAAAAGAATTAGCAATTAAACATTTTAAAAAGCATAAAATAAATAATGCATCTGTTGAAGTTTTTTTGAAAAATGTTAGAAAATGAGATTTAAGAGCAACGGAAAATTACTAATTACCTCTGAGTTTTTAGTTATGAAAGGGGCAATGGCACTAGCTATGCCTGCAAAATTGGATCAAGAGTTAAATGTTACATCAACGAATACTGATTTTGTTTATTGGAAAAGTTTTGATAAAGAAAATCAAATTTGGTATGAGGAAAAATTTTTTCTAAATGGAGGGTCTTTAATTTATCATGGTAAAAAAAACAAAATATCAGATTTAATTGTTAGCTTATTTGATTATATACACAGATTCAATAACCCAAAAAAAAGTATCGGAAATGAGTTTATATGGAAACTAAACTTTGATAGAAATTGGGGATTGGGATCATCATCTACTTTAATCAATAATTTATCTAAATGGGCAAAAATAAATCCATATAATTTGTTATTTTCTGTTTTTAATGGAAGTGGATATGATATTGCTTGTTGTGATAAAAGCAATCCTATAATTTTTCAAAAAAAGGTTGATTATCTTTCATTTTCAAACACAACTTTTAACCCCAATTTTTTAAATAATCTATTTCTTGTTTTTTTGAATAAAAAACAAAATACTCAAAAATCTGTACAAAATTTTCTTAAAATTGATGGATACTTTATTGATGAGATCAATCAAATAAATGATATTGTTAATGGAATTCAAAATGTAAAGGATCTAACTACTTTTGAATCTTTAATTGAAAAGCATGAGAAAATAATAGCTAATATTTTAAAGATGCCAACAATTCAAAATGAAAAATTTCCCAAATATAATTATGGGGTAATTAAAAGTCTTGGATCTTGGGGCGGGGACTTTGTTCTAGCTACTGGGAATGAAAGAAATATGGATTATTTTCATGAAAAAGGCTTCAACACAGTCAAAAAAATGTCAGATCTACTTTACGTTTAGTAAAATAAAGATCTAAAATCTTCTATTTCAGCTTTTTCTTTCAAAGCATCATAAGCATTAATTCTTGAGGCATTTCTATTAGAGCTATTAATTTTATTTATCTGAACTTGATAATTATCAATTTCAGAAGCAACTCTTTTGTCAGTAAGCTTTATATAAAAAACTCCTGATTTTCCAATGATAGGTTTAGAAATTTCATCATTCTCAAGACCCATGGCAAAACCAATCACACTAGGTTCATTTCCAACACCTGAAATAACAGGACTTGAAAGACTTACAGCTAATGATGTTTCAACACTAAGGTTAAATAGATTAGAAATATCAGATAGGTTCGATACATCAACCATTTTTATGATTTGGTCAGCTTTCTTTTGTTTCTTTACTTCAGGAATTGCTGTAATTTTAGCTTTCTCATAATCCATTAATTCTTCATCGTTTATGGATTTTAAAATTGCAATTGCATAACCTCCCTCTTGAAGATTAAATCTTTTAACATCTCCGATATTTGTGGTCTCATCGTAAGCCCATTTTACTATAGATCTTTGTTTTCCAAGAACAGGAATATTTTCATCTAACTCTTTGAGATTATTTGCATTTTTTGTGTCAAATTCCCTTTGATTTGCCAAATCATCAAAATTATCTTCATTAGCATCAATTTCAAATCTGGAGGCAATATTATAAATACTATCTCTTGTAATTTCAGAGGGTTCAATTTTAAGTGCTAGGTTTGCAACTTTAATTGCTCTTTGTTTTTTATTTTGAGATAAAATTTCAATAATATGAAACCCAAAGTCAGTTTCGACTACATCAATAGACCCAACATTATTTTCAAAAGAGAAGTTTCTAAATTCTTCAGCAAAACTATCAAAATATGCAAATTCAATTTCACCACCATTTTGATTACTTACTTTGTCAGAGGAAAGATCAAGTAGTGAATTAAATTTATTTTTATTTCTTTTTAAAATACTCAAAATACTATCCGATTTAGCCTTGGCCTGGTCCCTAGTTATTGTTACCTCAGAGCCGCTTCTCAATGATCCAAAATAAGGTATTAAAATATGACGTACCTTAACAGAGTCTGGCAAGCGTTTAGTGTCGGTTAATTTTGTCACTTTCATGTAACCGTCTTCAGAATATGGTCCATATAATTCGTCTACAGATAAATTAAATATTTCGTCAGGAATTTCATTAGACCCCATTTTTTTAAATAAATAAGAATTAAAATACTTGATTGCAGAATTTATATTTACGAATTCTTGATTATTTTTTGTGGTTCTAAATCCTGGAACTTTAATACTTTTTTTACTTTCAAAATCATACTCTTCTCTGTCTTCAATAAGATTTATTAGCTTAGTTTCAGTAGCAAGCTTATCCTGAGATGATGCAGTTTCTTCAAACTTAACAAAAGAGATAGCTCTACTTTTAGTTATTTTGTATTTATTTTTATTTTTCTTGATGTATTGGTTTACATCAGATTTTTTTACCTGAATTAATGAATCAGAAATCTTTGAAAAGGGAATCTTTACATATTCAAAATCAACTAGATCATTATTAAAATGATATTCAAATAATCCTTCAAAAATAGTTGAATTAATTCCTGATTCAATAAGCTTGTTGTAGCTCTGCTCTAAACCAAATGAAGCAATATTAGATTCAAAAATATTCCAAGATTCATAATTGACCAAAGAATTTTGCAACTCTGTTGTTTCAGGTGAAATTTCTTTCAAGTTCAATATGAACTGATTTAATTTAGGTTCATCGAAGTTTCCCTCACTATCTATAAATTCATCAAAAGCAGACAGATTATTTTTAAGAAGTGATCTCATCATATTTTTTTCAACCCTTAAACCAATTTCATCAAATTCAGTTTTTAAAATTAATTTTTTAATTTCTTGATCCCAAATATTACCCATGGACTGAATTGCAGATCTTGATCCTCGGTTTTGCTTTTCAACATTATCAACTTTCCTCATAAAATTATCTCTTTCAATTTCAATTCCGTTAACAGATCCCACCATAGATGCATTCATATTAGATGTACCAGAATTTCTAAAAACATCTGCGAGAACAAATGAAAATAATGCCATAGCTATCACAACTATAAGAAAGAATGAACGTTGTCTAATTTGATTTAATATTGCCATAATATTGTAATAAATTGAGTGGCCAAAAGTAGCATTTTATATTTAATTATAAAAAATATAAATAACTATTCTTCAATGGAAAGATAGCCAGAAACATCAGAAAACTTAACATTTTTAAATTCTATATCAGAATTAAAACCTTTACCATATATATCCTTATATTCTGAAACATACCTAAAACTAAAATCAGTAAACAACCACTGCATTTCTGAACTGTAATAAAGTTGATCAGAGAATAACGTATCCTTCAGAGGGGTTGATACCACAACATTTCCTCTTAAATCGATCAATTTGGTATCGGAATAAGAAATTGCATAATCAGAAAAAATTTTAGTTTCGCTCTTATTTTTATCAAATAAAATAATTTGTATTTTTTCAGGAAATTCAAAGTATGGGAATTTATTATCACTAAAATTAAGCATCTTATTACTTCTTAATCTAGTGCTAACAACTCCTGAATCTGTATGAGTTGTGTTAATATTTAAAGCTATTGAAATAGGGGTTTTAGCGGAAGAATTTATATTATTAAATTTTGATGTGTTTGAACATGAAACAAATATAATTGCAAGACAAAATAAGGGAAGCTTCAAAATTTAAAGATTAGGTACTATAACAGATCTGTTAATCCAACAGCTAATTTCAATCAATTCACCGTCTCTTCCAGATGAAAAAATTTCAGATTTTTGTGGAGCTTTAGCATTGTAGTTACTTAATGCTTTATTGGCTGCTTTTCGCATATTTGCATCAACTTTTGATGCTTTTGAAGCCTCTTTTGCTGCTAACCAGTACACCGCCCTTTGATCAAAATTACTATCACCACAATTTTTTGCACTACTTGCATACATTTGAGCAATTGCAAGATATGGTTTCCCATTTGATGGATTAAATCCTAATGATTGCATGTAGTATGCTCTGGCTTTTGTAAAGAGCCCATTTTTTCTAAAATTTGTTGCAATCCTAAATAAAATTTTAGATTTTTCGTATGAGTCAGACTCTAAATCAATAGCCTGATTGTAATAGCCAATCGCTTCATTGCTTTTCCCTTGTTTATCCTTGATTGTACCTAAATAATATGCAGTTGCAGCACTAGGTTCCAAATCATTTTTTTGCTGAACAATTTTTACAAATAAATCTGAGTCATCACACTCCTTTTTGTAAAGTCTATTCATAGCTCTATTGAGCCACTTACCATCATTCAATTTCAAATCAAAATTTTTAGAATACAGAGGAATTAAATTATCACAATTCCCTCTGTCTCCTAAATCTTTTTCCATTCCTTTTTTGATCTGGGAATAGGCCTTCAAAAAACTATTGTAAGATTTTTTTCTTCGCTCTTCTTTTTTAGTCAATGTCAATTCTTCACCAAACTGATCAATATACTTATTGACTTTAACGGTGTAGTTTTTAATCTCAAGCTCTACTTTTTCAGAAATTTCATCATATTTAGTAAATAAATCTTCAGTACTTTTTATTCCCTTGTCATACAATCTAACTGATAATTTGAAATAGGTGTATAAATTTTTTGGATTATTAAAAGACTCAAGGTCAGAATCATAGGCGTTTTCAAAACTTTCATAAACATCAGAGTCAGAAAGTTTTAATAATTGCATATTATCATACTTAAACTGTGCTGATTTAGCAAGTATGGCTCCAATGGGTGTCTTTTCAGGAAAGTATTCTCTTTTTTCTTTCCATAATTGTAACATATCTTTGAGATAAGATATCTTTTCCTCATCAGAGGAACTGGCAATTTTATGGGTCAATATTTTTTCTCCATAAACATAAATTGCGCTGTTAAATTTTGGATTTCTTTGTCTTAATTCCATCCAAGGCTCAAATGCAGAGTCATAATTTTTAGCTTTGACATACTCACTAAAAATGGATAAAGCGTTAATGTCTTCTTCCGTAGCCTGAGAAAAGGAAACTGAATGTGTAAAAAATAAAAGTAATATTAGTATTTTTTTCATCATTAATTATATTTTCTTTTTATAAACCATCTATCGTTTAACGATAAGCTAATGTGAATATTTGTAAAAGTTTCTTCAACCAAATCAGCTTTTTTTGTCCCTCTCTTACCAAACTCAAAAGAAGTATTGATATTTGAAAAAAGACCTCCCGCAGGAATACCAAATCCAAAAGATATGCCAAATTCATTTATGGATTGATTATTAATGTTAAGTCCTGTTTGTTCAAAATAAATCCCAGATCTGTATACGACTCTATCAAAAAACCTATTGAATGAGGCGTAGTCAGGTATATAAAATCCGCCTAAAGAAACCAAAAAAGAATCTTCAAATTTACTGTTTTCTATATTTATTAAATCATTTGAAAAAATACTACTATTCATCAAAGTAATTTCTGAGCCAACAAACCATTTTTTAGACTTTCCAATTCCAATTCCAAAATTTAACCTGTAAGGCATAACCAGGTCTGTTTTATACAGATTTAATGATTCTAAATCAACTTCAATTTGATTGATAGGAAAATCTAAACCTGTATTTGAATTATATATAACTGCGGCAAATGTCCTATTATTAATTGAACTAAGATCATATGATGGTGAATATGTAAAAGAACCGTGAAGGGTATATTCCTTGAATATAATTCCGGAGTATATTAAACCAAAATTAAAGTTGATGCCGCTTAAATCAGATCTATTTGTCTCTTTGGACTGATAATCTAAAGGCTGATCATCATCATCATATAAAAACTCAATAGCACCATTTTGAATATTGCCAAAATTATACTTAGCATCAAAACCAATTGAAACATTATTTGAAATTTGATATGCGAAACCTAAAAATGCTTTGTTAACACCTCCTAATCCCTCATATTTATATTTGATCAAATTTATATCACTTGAGGATTCTAATTTATAACCAACACTGGAGTAAGGAATTAAACCTAAAGCCATACCAAATTTTCCCATTGGCAAGTTTAATCCTAAATAGTCAAAACTAGTATTAGATGCCAATGAATTTTGATTGTTAGAAGACAATTTAGTTTCACTATAGTTAAGTCCTACTGTAAACTTAACCAATCTACCTTCATCATTAAATATAAAAAGATTTTTACCAGTATATGATGCAGGATTTTTAAAGTTCATATGTATACTATCATTATACACAGATAATCTACCCATAGATCTATTTTCTGTGGTACCTCTAAAATCCAAGGATCCAATTCCATAAAATGAGTAAGGTGATGAAGTACTATTTTGAGAATAAGAATTAATTGATAATGCAATTAGTACTAGTGATGTAAAAAATTTTCTGATCAATTGATTATGAATTTAAGGCAAGTATTTTATTTAATCCTCTTAGTATAAAAATTGGATCAGCAAATATGGGGATTTTTAATGGCTTTGACAAAAAATTAGCATCTCCACCAGTCAAAATTATATTTATTTTTTTATTATATCCTTTAACTTCATTAATAAATCCGTTTATTTCATTTACAATTCCTCCAATAACGCCCGAGTGTATACATCCAACAGTACTTTTAGATGGAAAATCATATTTTACTGATTTGTTAACTAAAGGCAAATTAGAAGTCATGGTATTTAGAGATTGATACCTCAAGTTAATCCCTGGAGAGATCATACCTCCACAGTATTGATTTTTATTATTTACCATATCCATTGTTAAACATGTTCCTGCATCAATAATTAAACTATTTTTACCTGGATATTCAAAGACAGCTGAAGATATTAATGCAATTCTATCTGATCCCATAGTTTTTGGAGTTTCATAAAGGTTTTCAAAGGGAAGGTTTAAATCATGAGAAACATTGAGTAAATGGATATTATAACTTTTAAATATTAATTTGTGATTAATATCTGAAACGTTGGAAACTATTGTTTTTTTAATTTTTGGAAAAGATTTGAAAATTTTCAAAACAAAACTTTCAAAATTTTTATTTTGATCATGATGAAATTCCAATGCATTATTATTGCTAAAGACAGCTAACTTAAAGTATGTGTTTCCAATATCAATAACCAAATTCATCCAAAAGCCATTTGATCTCAAATTTACAAAAGCATTTTCATTAAATAATTTTGGGAATAATAAAATTGAATCTATATTTGAAGCCCTTAAGGTACCTTAGCTCAGTTGGTAGAGCAACGGACTGAAAATCCGTGTGTCCCTGGTTCGATTCCTGGAGGTACCACTAAAAAGCTCTCTCTGAGAGCTTTTTTGTTTATAGCCTATTATTAATTTGCTATATTTAGCTTAATTTTTTTTAAATGAAATATACTGTTGATTTTCTTTCAAATAGTTGGACATTAACAATAATTTGTGTTATTATCTTAATTTTTGCAGTTTTATTTATTGGAAATAAAATAGGAAAAAGCAAAAAGACATTATATGCAAAAATTTTAGCACTGATAATGTTAGGGTTTTATATTGCAAACCACGCTATTTTGATCGCAATTGGTGAGTGGGAATTAAGTAAGGAACTTCCATTTCATTTATGCACAATCAGCGGATTAATATGCTGTTTTATCATGTTCATTCCAAAGAAAAATAGACAATTTTTATTTGAGTTTTTATTTTACTGTGGTATCATTGGAGGAATACAGGCAATATTAACTCCATTGATTGAAGATTATGGTGGATACAATTTCTTTTATGTTCAGTTTTTTTTCAAACACGCAATGATTATTGCATTTCCTATTTATTTGAGAAATAATTTGGGAATGAAGTTAACCAAATTCTCATGGTTAAAATCTTTTTTAGTCCTAAATATATTAATGATTATTTTGATTCAAATTAATGATATTTTAGGCTCCAACTACATGTATGTTAATATTCCTCCATCGGTGGATAACCCATTAGTAATCGGAGAGTGGCCTACATACTTATATTGGTGGGAGCTATTTGTTCTAATTTTAATTTTAATAGTTTTCTTCATAGCAAAACCAAAGAGTTTTGAAAAAAATTAGCCTTCTTCTGTCAATAGTTTTTTTTACCCTAAGTTGCTCTGAAAATAAAATCGATGCAAAACAACAAGAAAATAAAATTGATTTTATTCAAAAAGAAAATCAACAAAAAAAATATCAGTTAAAAAATACTAATTCAACTCAGGACTGGCTTGAATATAACCTGCTTTCAGAGTATATTAAAGAAATTAACAATGAGAATTTCAGCATGTTTATAGAAAATGAAATATTTCTTAAAAAGTTTTTTAATGATCTAACTAAATCCATTCCTGATGAACTAAATCTACAAGAGGTTTCTTCCAGATTATTAGTTATTGAGACAGACTTTTGGTTATTCACTGCAGAGGTTAATTCTTTGTACGAAAAGAAAAAAATTAATCACCAGATTGAAAAAATTAATATTTCATTTTCAAATTTGAATCTTCAAATTGATAATGTTTACACTAAAAAAAAATAATTTTTTATTCTGCTGTTTTTTGTGCATTTAATGCATCAATACTAATTTTAGCTAGATTAAAATTTGGAGCTAATTCAAATGCTTCATCCATTAGTGCAATTGCTTTATCAATATTTTCTTCTTTATTTTCTTTAAATGTTAAGAGACCTTTTAAATAAATAAATGCAGCTTTCATGGGAACCTGATACTGGGTTTGTGTATCAAAATAATTCCTGTATATATCATCATTTGAATTAGCTATTCCAAAAGTTATATGCTTCAATGCACCTAAAAAATCATTTAATTGAATTTTAATATCAGCCAACTCATAAGCGATATATGGATTTGGCTTTCTTTTGAATAATTCTTCATAATGTGGTAGAGCTCTTTCAATCTCATTTAAAGACTGTAGGGATATTGCTTTTACTTCAACAGCCATATCTGAATCTGAATCCAAACTTTCTACACCAATTGTATTTAACGCTTGAATAAATCTACCTTCATTCATATACAAAACCGCTAAAGTATCTTTTCTTTTTTCATTTGGATCAATAATATTAAGATGTGTTAGCGCATTAATTACACCCTGAATATCTCCTTGTGATTGCATTTGTTTGTAATACTTAGAATAATGATCTAATAAGTTTTTAGATTCTTGGGCCTGCAAAGAAATGACAAATGTTAAGAAGACTATTGTGATAAAATTTTTCATGATTTAAAATGCTATTTGAATTAAAATTTCTCCGTAAGAGATTTTGTTACCATTGTCAAAATCAGTCTTGTATGTGCCAAATTGTAGTTTTAAATTATTTTCAACAAAATATTTTGATATACCTAATCCAAAATTTTTATTATCAACCAACAATGAAGAATCATTTTCAAATTCTGGCTTATTTACTCCAAATCTAAAGTCAAATGAGTATCCATTTTTCATATAGTATCCCAGATCAATATTAAAACTACTTCCCAAAACCAAAAAACTACTGATTTGTGATGGGGTCAAAAGAGTTGAAGAATTTTGATCTACATATACTTCATCTATTCCAGATGCAGAAGAATCTGCATATTCAATAACAGCAGAAAATCCTTTATATTTCATTAACAAGTCAAAAAATACTTGTGAATAATCAGGTAAATCTATTTCTCCATCTGCATCATAAAGCAGAAAATCTCCATCAAAATCAGCAACACCGTCATCGTCTGAATCATAATAATGACCATCTCCTACCGAATTACTAACTCCAAAATTTTTACTGAATGCAAATCCAACTTGCATTTTTAATTCTTCCTCACCAACTAAATCAACTGAGGATTCATTATTTCCTTCGCTGAAAGAACCCAACGGATTTACATTGAGCCTGGCTCCTATTTTAACTCCACCAAGATCAGTATCTCTAGAGTCATTTCCAAAGGAGTTTTTACCATCTCCAGATGTAATAGCTAAAGAAGGTGCATAAACAACCTCATTTCCGAATTTATAATTGAAGAACAATCCAAATTCTTCACCAAAATTTGTGTGGGTTCTTGAAAGCAAGCTTCTTTCAGTGAATCTTAAATGGTTTTCATTTTGTGTCATTTCAAAATTGTTATGATTTACTTGCTTTTGACCAAAATAAAAGGACATATTTTGTAATGGATGATATCCAATATACGATTCCACAAGTGGTTGAGAGGAAGTATAATCCATTTGGATAACAAAACTTACTTTTTCTTTTACAGCAAAACCTTCAAAAAATAAATTTGCGCTTTTTGCACTAAATTGCTTAGAAACTTCATTCAAAACTCCATTTTCCAAGAAATATTCACCTTCTGAAGACATATATGATGGCCGAATAAAACCATGAATGTTAAACTTGTAGTCCCCATCGTTGAAAGAAAATGAAATTCCATTTCCAAGATTAAAGTCAGCATCATTTGTTTTTGTAAGTTCCTGTGAAAAACCTGTAAAACCTGTAAGGATAATTATTAAAATTGTTGTTAATTTTTTCATATTTATATTTTAAAGTTCTCTTATTCTATAGATTGGTAATATTTTATTAATTCCTGTTTTAATCAAACCAAAACTAACATAACTATTAGGTGCTTCGGGCTCAATCAGCTCAGCAATCAGATTTGATTTTTTTTGTTTCATAGGTAAAATCAAGTCACCTTTTGAAAAGACGATATCTGAATAATCAATTCTAACGTCAACTTCTTGCATTTTCATTTTTTCATATATCTTAAAATCATCTTTATAGGCTGTTACTGTGTAGCTACCTGCAGAAAATGTAGTATCATTTTCAATTATGATTGTTTTGATCCCGTTAATTTCTAACTTTTCAATGATTTCAGTTTGATTTTTTTTAATAATGTAAGCCTTCGGTCTATCAATTTTTTTTAAAGCCTTTGACTTTTTAGAACTGTGCATAACGACCTCCATACCTATTTTGCTATTGGTTTCAATATCAATTGCATCAATAAATTCTTTAGAAGTAGTTCTTGTATGTTCAACAACAATTTCAGATGAAAAATCATTTGCCAGTTCTATCTGATCTAAAATAAAATCATAATTTATATGCGCTGTTTTAATGTATGAAAATGCAACAGTTAATCCAGATTTAATTCTTCTTTTGAAAGATGTTTTTCCAATTCCCACTCCCCTAATTTCAAAAAGAGTTGCAAATGCATTATTCAAAGCATAGTAATTAGAACTGGATCTTGCAGTATTTGATCCAGTCGAAAAATTAATTTCCCCCTTGTATTTTTCAGACTTGATATAATGTCTATGTCTAAAACCAAATTCATCCAATGATTTCTTTGCATTGGAAACAAAAAGAGTATCATTAATCAATCTAATATTTTTCGAAACATTTAAATTTCCTGAATGTAAAAACATAAAATCATAGATGGATGAAATTCCAAAACTACTGAGTTGAGCAAAATCTTTTCTAAACGGTCTATATTCATGAAAATCAAGAGCAATATGAGGATCATATTTAGAAAATGCCTGAACCGACGCAATAATTTCAGGTGACATCAACTTGGTATGATCTCTATTTAAATCTAGTCCATTATTGGAGTATCTATCATTTTTTAGATACCCATCGATATTTAGCATTGGAACAAAAGCAAAATGAATCTTTTCTAATAAGTATCTATTTTCAGGATTATGAAGAAGCTCGTGAATTAAAAATAATAATGTTTCTGTACTTGCTGGTTCATTTCCATGAGAACCTCCCTGCATCCAAATTCTTATTTTTTTTGAATCCTTAAAGTTTTTGTCACTTATATAAACAATGGGTATTTTTTTCCCTTTTTGGGTTTGTCCTATATAGTCAAGTCCAACTAAACTTGGAAAATTCTTTTTGAGTTCTTCAATAAATAGATT
>CENP01239184.1_pt1 | contig 36750 bp, 35 predicted proteins | sample 361281 | NCBI WGS metagenome assembly CENP01 (sample SAMEA2591122, study PRJEB7988) | marine metagenome | biome: marine biome (ENVO:00000447); feature: deep chlorophyll maximum layer (ENVO:xxxxxxxx); material: saline water (ENVO:00002010), including plankton (ENVO:xxxxxxxx) | depth 70 m
AAAAATTATAAAAATGAAATTATTCTTTAAAACCTTTACAATAGCCATTTTTAGTGCTATATCTTCAGTTTTTATATACGATACTTATTTTCAAAAATCTCAGATAGATTTAAACAATGAAAAGGACCATAATTTAATTCCAGCTAATTATAAAATAAATTCATCTACTATACCAGCTGAAAGTACAGATTTTACTATTGCAGCTTCAAAAACTATAAATGCTGTAGTGCATGTTAAAAATACAAGTTCATCTAGTTCAAACCTACCATCGTTTTATAGATATTTTTACGATAAAGATGAATTACCTGAAAGAATTGGTACAGGGTCAGGAGTAATTGTATCACCTGATGGATACATAATAACAAATAATCATGTTATTGAAAATAGCAACGAAATCGAAATAACAACAAACGATAATAAATCATTTAAAGCTACTATAATCGGAACAGATCCAGATACTGATATAGCTGTTCTTAAGATTAATGCTGACAAAAAATTACCTTATGTTTTTTTTGGCAATTCTGATGCAACTAGAATCGGGGAATGGGTATTGGCCGTTGGCAACCCATTTAACTTAAATTCTACTGTGACTGCGGGTATCATAAGTGCTAAATCAAGAGATCTTAACAAAAGAGATGGAATTAATGAATCATACATTCAAACAGATGCTGCAGTCAACAGAGGAAATAGTGGAGGAGCATTAGTAAATACACAGGGTGAATTAATTGGTATAAATACAGCTATTACGTCTGTTTCTGGCGGGTTTGTTGGTTATTCTTTTGCTGTACCTAGTAATGTAGCGAGAAAAGTTTTCGAAGATCTAATTGAATATGGTGATGTTCAAAAAGGTCTTTTAGGAGTTGTGGGTCAGGCTTTGGATGCTCAATCTGCAGCACGTTTTAAAGTAGATGAGACAGAAGGTTTTTATATAACAGATTTAGAAAAAGGCTTAGGTGCAGACTTGGCCGGATTAAAATCAGGAGATATAATAAAAAGTGTTGATGGAATCACTATAAACAAGTTTGCAGATTTATCGGGTTATCTGGCTAGCAAAAGACCTGGAGAAAAAGTAGTAGTACTTTATAAACGAGACGGAAAAGGGAAAAAAGTAAATGTCCGATTAGAAAAAATTAACCGAGCTATTTTCTTTTACATGGAAGTTAGAGAATTAAGTTCACAGCAGAGGCAAGAGTTTAATACCGACTATGGACTTTATATTTCAAATATGAACAACCGTAGACTTTACCAAAATGGAATTGACAGTGGATATGTTATATTAGAAGTTAATGGGGAAAAAGTAAATATTTTATCAGATGTTAAAGGTTATAGAGTTAGTGAATTGGAAAGTATATTATTTTTGAACCCAAATGGTGAAAAAGAAAAAATAATATTACAATTCTAGAAATTTAAGTGAAAAAAAACCTGAAATTCATTTATCGTCTTGTATTTTTAAATGTAAAATAAATAGTAATGCGTATAGATATCATTACATTATTTCCTGATCTTATTAAAAGCCCTTTTGAATCCTCTATTCTCAAAAAGGCAATAACTTCTGGTAAGGCAGACATTCATTTTCATGACTTAAGAAATTATGGGACAAATAAATACAAACAAGTAGATGACTACCCTTTTGGGGGTGGAGCAGGTATGGTAATGATGGTTGAACCGATAGATCGTTGTATAATGTCACTAAAAAAAAGTAGAAGTTATGACTCGGTAATCTATCTAACACCTGACGGAGAGAAACTAAATCAAAAAAAAATTAATTATTTTTCAACATTAGAAAATATAATAATGTTATGCGGGCATTACAAAGGAGTAGACCAACGTGTTCGTGATAATCTAATTACAGATGAAATATCGATTGGTGATTTTGTTCTTTCAGGGGGTGAATTAGCTGCAACAATTTTATGTGATTGTATAGTTCGATTAATCCCTGGTGTACTTGGTGACGGGTCATCTGCACTCAACGACAGTTTTCAAGACGATCTTTTAGCCTCACCAATATATACCCGCCCAGCAAATTACAAGGGTTGGAAGGTTCCTGATGTGTTGTTGTCAGGGAATGCATTATTGATAAATAATTGGCGTGAAGAAAAATCTTTAAAAAATACTCAAAAACGTAGGCCCGATCTATTAAAATAATAATCAATGCCCTAATGTTTGTTAAATAATGTTTAACGTATTGTTTACATCAAAATAAATTTTAATTTTGCAACCTATCTAATGCAACCTCTTAAATGCTAGTGCAGTTAAATTTTGATTTAAAATTATTTTTCTCATGGAATCACTTTTAAATTTTGTTCACAACGAATTCATTACAAAAAAAAATCATCCAGAATTTAGTACAGGCGATACAATAACTGTTTATTACCAAATTAGGGAGGGTGAAAAAGTTCGTACACAGTTTTTTAAAGGAACTGTAATTCAAATAAAAGGACAGGGTCTATCTAAAACCTTTACAATTAGGAAAATGTCCGGAACCATAGGAGTAGAACGTATATTTCCTATTAATTTACCAACAATAGAAAAGATTGAAGTAAATAAAAGAGGTAAAGTCCGAAAATCAAGGATTTACTATTTTAAAAATCTTAGAGGTAAAAAGGCAAGAATCAAAGAATTATAATAAAATAAAGGTATTTCCGTTTTATTTTAGGAAGGTTTAGTTTAAGCTATCTAATTCCATAATTCGACCCTCATAAGACCAAATAATAAACTGATGACAAAAATAAAAGTTGTTAACCCAATAGTAGAGATGGATGGAGACGAGATGACTCGAATAATCTGGAAGTTTATCAAAGAACAACTTATACTACCCTATTTAAATATTAAAATAGAATATTATGATCTTTCTGTTACTTCTCGCGATGCAACTGAAGACAAAATTACCATTCAAGCTGCTCATGCTGTAAAAAAATATAACGTAGGAATAAAATGTGCCACAATAACACCAGATGAAGATCGAGTTAAAGAGTTTAACCTTTCAAATATGTGGAGATCACCAAATGGAACAATTAGAAACATCGTAGGTGGAACAGTATTTCGTGAACCAATTATAATGAAGAATGTTCCGCGTTATGTTCAGGGATGGACAAAACCAATTTGTATTGGACGACATGCTTTTGGTGACCAGTACAAAGCTGCAGATACAGTAACAAATGGGAAGGGTAAACTAACAATGACTTTTACACCAGATGATGGAGGTACTCCTAAAACTTGGGAAGTATATCATTTTAAAGAAAATGGTGTTGCGATGAGTATGTATAATATAGATTCCTCTATATACGGGTTTGCAAGATCTTGTATGAACAGGGCACTAGACAAAAAATGGCCTTTATACTTATCAACAAAGAATACGATACTTAAGGCATATGATGGTCGCTTTAAAGATATTTTCCAAGAGATTTATGAGAATGAGTTCAAGGATGATTTTAAAAGTGCTGGAATAAAATATGAACATCGCTTAATAGATGATATGGTAGCTGCTGCTATGAAGATGAATGGTGGCTTTGTTTGGGCTTGTAAAAACTATGACGGCGATGTGCAGTCGGATACAGTAGCACAAGGTTTTGGTTCTTTAGGGCTAATGACTTCTACATTAGTAACACCCGATGGCAAAACAATGGAAGCAGAAGCAGCTCATGGAACTGTGACTCGTCATTATAGACAATATCAACAAGGAAAAGAAACATCAACAAATCCGATTGCATCTATCTTTGCATGGACTCGTGGACTTGCTCATAGGGGTAAACTTGATGATAACAAAAATTTAATTAATTTTTGTCTAACACTTGAAAATGTGTGTATTGAAACCGTAGAAAGTGGTAAAATGACTAAAGATCTAGCAGTTTTAATTCATGGAAAAAAAACAAATAGTTCTCATTATCTTACAACACAACAATTTCTTTCTGAGTTGAAAAAAAATCTTGAATTAAAAATTGGATGAAGTCTCGTATATTTAGTTAATTAAATTTTCACTAAATGGCTTTTGAAAAAATAACTGAATCTGAATCTCACCACAACGACTTAGAAAAAAAATCAATCATTCAATTGTTAGACGGAATGCATCAAGAAGATATGAATGCTGTTAAAGCTGTTGGTATGATAAGAGATAAGACTGCTAAACTAATTTCTAAAGTTGTGGAGCTTCTAAAAAGTGGTGGTCGTCTTTTCTATATTGGTGCCGGTACAAGTGGCAGGCTTGGGGTTTTAGATGCATCAGAGTGCCCCCCTACATTTGGAACTTCATCAGACAAAGTTATTGGACTTATTGCTGGTGGAGATTATGCATTGAGAAACTCTATAGAAAAAGCTGAGGATGATACTAAACAAGCATGGAAAGATTTAAAAAAATTTCAGATTAATAATAAAGATATTGTCATAGGTATTGCGGCTTCAGGTACAACTCCTTACGCTGTTGGTGGTTTAAAAGAAGCTCAAAAAAATGAAATTACAACAGGTTGTATTGTATGTAACATTAATAGTCCACTTGCTGATTTTAGTGATTTTCCAATAGAAGTTGTAGTAGGACCTGAATACTTAACAGGTAGTTCGAGAATGAAGGCAGGAACAGCCCAAAAACTTATACTTAATAGCATAACAACAGCGACTATGATTCAATTGGGTCATGTCAGAGGAAATAAAATGGTAGATATGCAACTAACAAATGACAAGCTACGAGGGCGAGCTGAAAAAATTGTTTATGATGCAACAGGAGCAGATATTAATTCAATAAAAAAGTACTTAAAAATTCACGGAAGTGTACGAAAAGCAATTGATGATATTAATAAAAATTAATTTTATTGCTAAAAAGTGGAATGTTATTAAATTTCAAATTTAATTGGACAAATATTTATTAAAAAAAGGATTCAGATTAGTCTCAGTTTCAATTTTAAGTTGCTTTATTGGACCAGTAATTGTTTATCAGTCATTTAAAAATAAAGACCATCCTCTATATTATTTTGTCCTAAGTATCGGATTATTATTTTTACTTATTGCTATTTATAATGGATTCAAGGGTATTACGACTATTGTTAAATCTTTTCTGGGTGAAAAAAAAAAGAGGAATATTTGACCCATGATTGTAACACTCATAAAGACCCACTATCTTTGTTAAGCTTTTAAGTATAAAATGATTGAAATTAGTTTTCCGGATAAGTCAAAACGATCTTTCAAAAAAGGTATCACTCCATTTGAGATTGCCAAAAGTATCAGTGAGGGTCTTGCAAGAAAAGTCTTGTCTTCTTCTTTCAATAAAAATATTGTTGAAGTTTCAACACCTCTTGAAAAAAATGGAAATATCAAACTGTTTACATGGAAAGATCCTGAGGGAAAAGCTGCATTTTGGCATTCATCTGCTCATATCTTAGCTCAAAGTATATTATCTCTTTATCCAACGGCTAAACTTACAATTGGTCCCCCAATTGAAAACGGTTTTTATTATGATGTTGATTTTGGTAATTATTCATTTACTGAAAAAGATTTGATCCCCTTAGAGAAGCAATTTATAAGCTTCGCGCGAGAAAAGTTTGAATTCAAAATGCGGATGTGTTCAAAAGCAGATGCACTTGAGTATTACAAAAAAGAAAATAATCCATTTAAATTAGAATTAATTGAAAATTTGGAAGATGGTGAAATAAGCTTTTGCGATCATTCAGATTTTACTGATTTGTGTAAAGGTGGACACATTCCCAATGCAGGACATATCAAAGCAGTAAAATTATTAAATATTGCAGGTGCGTATTGGAGAGGAGACGAATCAAAAAAACAACTTACACGAATTTATGGTATTTCATTTCCTAAACAAAAAGAACTTAGTGAATATTTGGCATTATTAGAAGAGGCTAAAAAACGTGACCACAGAAAACTTGGAAAAGAACTTGAACTTTTTACTTTTTCAAAAACAGTAGGTCAAGGTTTACCTCTATGGCTTCCAAAAGGAGCACAACTTCGTGAACGACTTGAAAATTTTCTTAAAAAAGCTCAGACTCTAGCAGGTTACGAGCAAGTAATTTCTCCTCACATTGGAAATAAAGAATTATATGTTACCTCAGGACATTATGAAAAATATGGAGCCGATAGTTTCCAGCCAATTAAAACTCCAGCTGATGGAGAAGAATTTCTCCTTAAACCCATGAATTGTCCTCACCATTGTGAAATTTATAAAACAAAACCTTGGAGTTATCGTGATTTACCAAAACGGTATGCTGAGTTTGGAACTGTTTATCGTTACGAGCAGAGTGGAGAATTACACGGTTTAACTAGAGTAAGAGGTTTCACCCAAGACGATGCGCACATCTTTTGCACACCAGAACAACTGAATGTGGAATTTAAAAAAGTTATAGATCTAGTTTTATATGTTTTTAAATCACTTGGTTTTAAAGATTTTTCTACTCAGGTGTCTTTGCGTGATCCTGGAAAACCTGAAAAATACATTGGTGGTTTAAAAAATTGGGAAATGGCAGAGAATGCTATTTTAAGTGCTGCCTCAGAGAAAAAATTAAATTATATCATTGAAAAAGGCGAAGCCGCTTTTTATGGTCCCAAACTGGATTTTATGGTAAAAGATGCGCTAGGACGCAGATGGCAACTAGGCACAATTCAGGTTGACTATAATTTACCGGAACGTTTTGATTTAACTTATAAGGGTAGTGATAATAATCTTCACAGACCTGTCATGATTCATAGGGCTCCTTTTGGAAGCATGGAACGTTTTGTTGCTATTCTAATAGAACATACAGGAGGAAATTTTCCCATTTGGCTTACACCAATTCAGGTAAATATACTTTGTGTTAGTGAAAAGCATAAAAATTACGCTCAAAAAGTTTCAAATTTCTTGGAAAATCACGAAATTCGCGCCCTCTTGGATGATCGAAACGAAACGATAGGAAAAAAAATTCGAGAATCAGAGATTTCGAAAACTCCTTATATGATTATCCTAGGAGAAAAAGAAGTCCAAAGCCAAACTGTCTCCATACGAAAGCACCAAAAAGGAGATATTGGAAGCTTTGATTTAAATTCGGCTGTTAAGCTGGTTAAAAATAATATAAAGGAGAGTCAAGCTGCCTTTGAAGTTTAATTAAAAAAGAAAGATATAGCAATACGAAGAAGAAGATCGAGTCGACCTGGGAGAGTATTCAAAGAGGATCCGCACAAGATAAACGAAAAGATTACAGCTCATGAGATACGTCTTGTGGGTGATAACGTTGAGGTTGGAGTTTACAGCCTAAATAAGGCCTTACTATTAGCCCAAAACCTTGAATTAGATCTTGTTGAAATTTCACCTAAGGCAACCCCACCCGTATGTAAGATTTTGGAATACAAAAAATTCTTATATGAACAGAAAAAAAGGGAAAAGGTCCTTAAAGCAAAATCTACCAAGATCATAGTAAAAGAAATTCGTTTCGGGCCTAACACTGACGAACATGACTATGAGTTTAAAAAGAAACACGCGGAAAAATTTCTTAAGGATGGAGCAAAGCTAAAAGCCTTCGTTTTTTTTAAGGGCCGTTCAATTATTTTTAAAGAGAAAGGTCAAATACTACTTTTGCGCTTAGCGCAAGATCTCGAGGAAATTGGCAAAGTTGAACAAATGCCATTGTTGGAAGGAAAAAAAATGATAATGTTTATTACACCAAAGAAAAAATAATAGATTATGCCAAAAATGAAAACAAAATCAAGTGCGAAAAAACGCTTTAAGTTGACAGGGAGTGGTAAAATTAAAAGAAAACACGCTTTTAAAAATCACATTTTAACAAAAAAATCAAAAAAACGCAAATTAAAACTAACCCACTCCGGATTAGTTCATGACAGCGATGCAAAAAACATAAAAGAACAACTACGCCTTGTATAATTTAAAAGGGTATTAAAACAATTAAATTAACCTGAAGTAAGGCTCTTAAAGAGTATTTTTACCGCCTGCTTCAAAAAACAATTAAAATGCCAAGATCAGTAAATTCAGTTGCCTCAAGAGCACGCAGAAAAAAAATAATAAAACAAGCTAAAGGTTATTTCGGACGTAGAAAAAATGTTTGGACTATTGCAAAAAATGCTGTAGAAAAAGCAATGCTTTATTCTTACAGAGATAGGAGAGTAAAAAAACGAAATTTTAGATCCTTATGGATTGCACGTATTAATGCTGGTGCTAGAGCTAATGGTATGTCCTATAGCCAATTTATGGGAAAAATAAAAGCCAATAATATTGAGCTCAACCGAAAAATATTGGCCGATTTGGCCATGAATAATCCCGAGGCTTTCAAAGTCATTGTTGATAAAATTAAATAAATCAAACCCTACCAACTCACCTAAAAAATCTGATTTATGTGGGTTTTTATTTTAAGCCATGATGAAGATTTATCATAACAATCGGTGTCGCAAATCTCGAGAAGCTTTGCAGTACCTTGAAAATAAAGGTACAGACATACAAATCATTAAATACATGAAGGACCCGTTAACTGCAACAGAGTGGAAAGATCTTTTTTTACAGATAGGCAAATCACCTCAGGAAATGATTCGCACACAAGAGCCTTTATGGAAGAATGTTTATAAAGATCAAGAAATCGATGATGTAAAATTACTTGATATCTTTTCCAAAAACCCTAAACTCATCAAAAGGCCCATAGTATTAAAAGGGCAAAAAGGCGTTTTAGTCCAACCCTTAGAGATTTTGAAAGCTTTCATATCTTCACATTAACCCTCGTTTACATGTATTTAGTCTAAAAGTAAAGCAAGCCTATGCTATGAAAAAAAAACACTTTGGAATCCTATTCCTTCTTGGAATGCTTCTTGTTTATGGGCAAAGGCCTGGGGGTCCACCAAAATTCTTTATTACGGGTAAGGTAATTGAAAAACAAAACAGTCAACCACTAGAGTACGCAACAATTACATTAAGAAGCAATAATCGCCCCGATTTTATTCAGGGTGGAATCACAGATGCCGAAGGAAATTTTAAAATTGAATCTTTCCCAGGACAATACGATATCAATATCGAATTCATCAGTTTTACAACATATATTCTGAACGGTGTATCCATTAAGTCGAATTTGAATTTGGGAACCATTGCTCTGGAAATTGATACCAACGAACTGGAAGAAATAGAGCTGGTAGGTGAGCAAACTCAGGTTGAAATACGATTAGACAAGCGCATCTACAATGTGGGCAAAGATATTACGGTCCGTGGAGGCAGCGTAGCCGACGTTTTAGGGAATATTCCTTCTATAACCGTGGATGTTGAGGGAAATATTGCACTTCGGGGCAACAACAATGTTAGAATTCTCATCAATGGAAAACCCTCAGGCCTTGTTGGTATTTCTGGTCCTGACGGGCTTCGCCAACTGCCCTCCGAATCAATAGAGAAAGTAGAAGTCATCACCTCACCTTCTGCTCGTTACGATGCCGAAGGCACTGGTGGAATTCTTAATATAATTTTAAAAAAACAAGAACGTTCTGGCTTCAATGGTAACTTTAATATAAATGGTGGTGTTCCTGAAACCTTCCGCGGAACAGCTACAGTGAATTGGAAAACAAAAAAACTAAACCTGTTTTCTACCAACACTATTGGCCGAAGGACCAGTATTAGCAATGGATTATCTGAAAATGAGTATTTCAATGGAGAAGAAGCCAATTCATATCTCTTTGAAACAGGAAAAATCAGTCGAGAACGTGATCAATTATTTATTTCCCTAGGAGCAGAATACTTTATTGATGACTCCAGTAGCTTTACCTTAAACGGCTTTTATCGAGACAATGATGGAATTAATGACGGTGTAGTTACCATCGATGAACTGGGTTCCATCGGTGGAAGTCCTATTTCTACTATTGAGCGTAAGCAATATGAACCTGAACTTGATGAATCTTTTCAAATCTCTGGACTCTATGAAAAGAAATTTAATGACAAAGGGCACGAAATCAGTGCCACCTACCAGTATGAAGAAAGTTCGGAAGATGAGCTGGCACAAATTACAAGCCTTCAAACCTTTCCTTCTTTAAGAATCAACGATAACGAAGAAGTGACCACATTAGAATCACAAAGGAGAATCTTGGCTCAAGTAGATTATGTCTATCCCTTAGATGAGAATACCCAAATAGAACTGGGGTATCGTGGTACTTTCAATACTATTGAAACCGATTATGAAGTTGCTTTTATAGAAAATAATGTTCGTACCATCGATACAGACCTAACCAACGTATTGGTATATAAAGAATATGTAAATGCTGCCTATGCTCAGTTTGGTAAGAAAATTAATCAATTCTCTCTTTTAATTGGGTTGCGAATGGAGGACTCCAATATCGTGATTGACCAAAGAACAACTAATGATTACACTAACAAGCGTTACATCAACTGGTTTCCCACAGTCAACCTTTCCTATGAAATAGATGAAAAAGAAAGCATTACAATAGGATATGCTAAAAGAATTCGGCGCCCCCGAGGGTTTTTTCTAAATCCCTTTCCTTCACGAAATAGTATCACCAACTTCTTTCAAGGAAATCCTGATTTGGATCCTGCTAGTACCGGGAGTTTTGATTTGGGTTACCTTAAACGCTATAAAAAAATTACTATAAATGGATCAATTTATTATCAACGTACAACTAATAACTTTCAATTTGTTAATGAAGATACCGGGGAAACGGTTATCTTGAGTGGTGACCCAAGTGATCCTAATTCTGATCTTGTAATTGTACCTGTATTAAGAAGGGGCCCAATAAATCTTTCCAAAAATAAACGCTACGGAGGAGAGGCTAGCCTGACTTTTACTCCCAATCGAAAAATTCGTTTAAATGCCAACTTCAATGTTTACAGAAATGAAGTAATTGGAACATATAATGGGTTTATCTTTGACGCTAAAAATGTAAGCTGGTCTTCACGATTTATTTCAAGTATTAATTTTGGTGAAGGCCTTAGCTGGCAAAACCAGTTTTTTTTGCGTGGACCACGAGTAACCGCGCAATCCAAAAGTAAACCGCTGGGCGGATTGTCTACCGCAATCAACAAAGACATATTAAAAGACAAAGGGACTTTATCCTTTCGGATTAGTGATGTATTCAATTCTCAAAAGTATCGCTCAAATACCTTCACCGATACGTTTAACAGTTATACTGAATTCCAATGGCGGCAACCCACCTACATTGCAACCTTTACCTATCGATTGAATCAAAAGAAAAGTCAACGAAGCCGTCGAGGCAGATACGGTGGTGATGACGATAGTGGTTATGGTTTCTAGGAAAAAACATCAGAATACAGACGTTTATTTTATTCAATTTATTTTTTTTTAGCTCGCCATTCGTCAAAGCGTTCCTTAGCAGCACCAAAGAGCCAATAGGGGATTGCAAAAGTAAGTAGGAAAATCATCAACCAGAATCCGATGGTAAGTATACTCAAGAAAGCAAGAAATCCTAAATATTGGTCAAATTCAAACATATGCACGTAATATATTGTAAAAGTAATTTTTTTTATTTACTTGTAAGAATTGAATAATTAAAATTTACTGAAAGAAAATATTCTACGTTATATTAAGGTTTATTCTTAAACCTAGTATTTTTATATAAAATTATTAAATATGAAGTACCGTACTGAAAAAGATACAATTGGAGAAATTAAAGTCGCCAAAGATGTTTATTGGGGTGCCCAAACAGAGCGCTCACTAGCAAACTTTAAAATAGGTTCTTCAGGTTCTATGCCAATGGAAATCATATATGGATTTGCCCAACTTAAAAAAGCTGCTGCTAACACAAATTTTGATTTGGGTGTTTTATCAAAAGTAAAAAGAGATCTAATAGTTAAAGTTTGTAATGAAATTTTGGAAGGGAAATTGGATGATCATTTTCCATTAGTAATTTGGCAAACTGGATCAGGTACTCAAAGTAATATGAATGTAAATGAAGTAATTTCAAATAGAGCTCATGTTATTGAAGGTAAAATAATAGGTGAAGGAGAAAAAACCCTTGCACCGAACGATGATGTAAATCGATCTCAATCATCAAATGATACTTTTCCAACGGCAATGCATATTGCTTGCTACAAAAAAATAATAGAAACAACAATTCCTGGTTTAACAGATTTAAAAAATGCCTTAAATGAAAAAGCAATTGCATTTAAAGATATTGTGAAAATTGGTAGAACCCATTTGATGGATGCCACTCCCCTAACCCTCGGTCAGGAATTTTCAGGATATTCTACCCAATTAGAAAATGGTATAAAGGCTTTACAATTTAGCCTCAATCACCTTGCAGAAATAGCTCTGGGCGGGACCGCAGTAGGTACAGGAATCAATACCCCCAATGGATATGCAGAAAAAGTAGCTTCATATATTTCTGAGTTTACAGGTTTTCCTTTTAAAACAGCACCTAACAAATTTGAAGCATTAGCTGCTCATGATGCTATAGTTGGATCTCATTCAGCTTTAAAGCAGATTGCAGTTTCATTAAATAAAATTGCTAATGACGTTCGATTAATGGCATCAGGTCCTCGCTCTGGGATTGGAGAGTTAATATTACCAGCGAATGAGCCTGGGAGTTCAATTATGCCTGGAAAAGTTAATCCAACACAATGCGAAGCCTTGACTATGGTATGTGCACAAGTCATGGGAAATGATGTAGCTGTGAGTGTTGGCGGCACACAAGGTCACTATGAGTTAAATGTTTTCAAGCCTATGATGGCTGCTAACACCATTGAATCAGCTCAACTAATTGGAGATGCATGTTTTAGTTTCACTCAAAATTGTATAAAGGGTATCGAACCAAATTATAAACGAATTAAAAATTTAGTTCAAGATTCATTAATGTTAGTTACCGCGTTGAATACAAAGATAGGATACTACAAATCTGCTGAAATTGCTAAAAAAGCATATGATGAAGGAACAAGTTTAAAAGAAGCTAGTTTAAATCTCGGTTATTTGACGGAAGAACAATTTGACAAATGGGTTCGTCCGGAAAATATGACAGGAAATGAAAAAAGTTAAATTCAGAAATTATTCCAATAAGGATGCTTCTATTTTTAAGTCTTTAAACTTGGAGTGGCTACAAAGCTATTTTTATGTTGAACCTATTGATGAGTTGATTCTTAACAATCCTAAATCAAAAATATTAGATACTGGAGGTTATATATTTATGGCAGAGTTAAATGATGAAGTTATTGGAACCTTCACGTTTATAAAGTTAAAAAAAAATATTTTTGAATTCAGCAAGATGGCTATTAATCCGCTTTACAGAGGTCAAGGGCATGGAAATACTATGATGAAATTTGCAATTTCATTTGCAAAAAAAAATGAATGGAAAAAAATTATTCTCTACTCCAATACCAAATTAGAGAATTCAATTCATTTATATTATAAATATGGTTTTTTAAAAGTAGAAATAGAGTCCAATGTTGTTTATTCTAGAGGGAATATTAAAATGGAATTAAACATAGACTGATCGATTTGTAATATTTAGATTTTTATCTTTTAATATTTTAAATCCTACCCCTTAGAGCATTAAAAGCCCAAGCTATAGCATAAAACCCGACCCCAGCAATTGAAAAACCTATTGCATATTCCCGATATTTAAATATACCTACCAAAATCAGAGATGATCCAATTATGGCCATAATCAAAGAAGTAATACCTACTATTTTATTTTTATTTAAGCTCATAATTTTTTGCATCTCAAATATCGAACATTTATTTAAAATGACACTTATATAAATTATTACTTTAGCAGTATCATTTTTTTATTAATGGAACTAGAAAAAGAGAAGAATAAGGACTCAATGAAGATGGCTTGGGCTAATATTGAGTCGAAAGTTAGAAAAATTAAACTAGGAGGTGGCAAAAGTCGGCTTGATAAAATTAAAAGCCAGGGTAAATTAACAGCTAGAGAAAGAGTAAAAAATCTTGTTGACGACCCAAGTAAAATTTATGAAATTGGAATTTTAGCAGGGGAAGAAATGTATAAAGAATATGGTGGATGTCCATCTGCAGGAGTTATAGTTGTAATTGGTAAGGTTTCAGGAAGATATTGTGTAATAGTTGCAAATGATCCAAGTGTAAAGGCTGGCGCGTGGTTTCCAATAACAACAAAAAAAAATTTAAGAGCACAAGAACTAGCCATTGAGAATAGGATTCCAATAATTTATTTAGTAGACAGCGCGGGTATTTTTCTTCCTCTCCAAGATGAACTTTTCGCTGATAAAGAAAACTTTGGTAGGATATTTAGAAATAATGCAAAAATGAGTAGCATGGGTATTGTCCAAATTGCAGCTGTAATGGGAAGCTGTGTTGCAGGAGGTGCTTACCTGCCAATTATGTCTGATGAGGCAATTATAGTTGAAAAAACAGGGAGTATTTTTTTGGCCGGAAGCTATCTTGTCAAAGCAGCTATTGGGGAGAATGTTGATAATGAATTTTTAGGAGGAGCTGATACTCACAGCAGTATCAGTGGTGTTACAGATTATAAATTAAAAGATGATAAAGCAGCATTGGATAAAATAAGAAGCATTGTTGATAAAATTGGTTCTTACACTAAGGCTGGCTTTAAACGCTCAGAAACTAAGATTCCTGAAATTGAAGAAAATAACATTTATTCAATTTTACCGAAAAAAATCTCACAACCTTACGATTCATATAAATTGATTGACTTACTTGTTGACCATAATTCGATTGATGAATATAAAAAAGATTATGGTAAAACAATAATCACTTGCTATGCTAAAATAGATGGTTGGTCAATTGGAATTGTAGCTAATCAAAGAAATATGGTAAAAAGTAAAAATGGTGAAATGCAGTTTGGTGGAGTTATATACGGCGATGCTGCAGATAAAGCAACAAGGTTTATAGCCAATTGCAATCAAAAAAATATTCCACTTGTCTTTTTACAAGATGTTACTGGGTTTATGGTTGGAAGTAAAGCAGAGCATGCCGGGATTATAAAGGATGGTGCTAAGATGGTTAATGCAGTAGCCAATTCAGTTGTCCCAAAGTTCACAATAATTATTGGAAACTCTTTTGGAGCTGGAAACTATGCAATGTGCGGTAAAGCCTTCGATCCCAGGCTCATACTCGCTTGGCCCACAGCAAAAATTGCTGTTATGGGAGGAAATCAAGCTGCAGAAGTATTATTTCAAATTGAAAAATCTGCTGCTTTAAAAAATGGTCAGCAAATTGATGAAAAAGAAGAATATTTAATGAAAGAAAAAATAAAAATTAAGTATAACGAAAAAACTGATGTGGTATTTGCAGCATCTCAATTATGGGTTGACGCTATAATAGATCCAATTGAGACTCGATCATGGATAAGTATGGGCATTGAAATAGCAAATCAATCTCCAATAGAAAGGAAATTTAATATGGGAATACTACAAGTTTAATATTTTATATGGTTTTTGATTCATTGTTTCCTTTCGCTTTATCTTACCGCTATATGTCTGTATAAAATTTTTATATAGGGTAATGGATTCAGGTATTTCATACTTCTCTAGCTTTTCACAACTCTTTAATTGATCGTAGAGTTTCTGAAAATTGATCTTAGAATTATATTCAATAACTAGAGTTAATTTTTCCGTTTTTGATTTAAATGAGATTTTATCAATAAAAAAATGAAATGATATTTTTTCTGAAAGCTTACGCTCAATTTGTTCAGGATGTATATTAAAACCATCTAATTTAATTATATGATCGATACTTCCAATCAATCGAAATTTAGTTGGACTGTATAATTCTACCTGATCATTAGTAATAAGATTTTTTATATCCAATTTTGGCGCATCAATAGTTAAACATTTACGATTATCTTGTCCTACAAAAATCCCTGGTAAACATTTAAATTCTGATATAGGATCAGTCATCTTACGAACAGCAACATGAGAAAGCGTCTCCATCATTCCATATGTTTCATAGGCATTTATATTAGCTTTTATTAAACCTTGCTGAAGAGCATTAGAGAGATACGCACCCCCTATTATCAATTTTTTTATTCTACCTAATTCAGAAATAGAATGAAATGCTTGAATTGGTGTCATGGCTGCAAAATCATAAATTTTTTCGTTTTTATAAAAGGGTTTTTTCGATGGAGAAATAAAGTCAATTTCAAGGCCCAAAATCAATGCCCTTATTAACATCATTTTACCTGCTATATAATTGGTAGGAAGGCAATGAAGAGCCTTATCTCCAACGCTTAACTTTAAAAAATCTCCTGTAGAAATTGCACTACTCACAAGTGACTGTTTCTTAACCAGTATCTTACTTTTCTTTGATATTGATGTACTGAGATAAATCGAATCAGAGTTATCAAGCCAATCTAAAATAAAGTCTCCCATAAAACTTTCATATTCGTCTCCTTCCTTTATGAAATTGTAAGCAACTTCTTTCAAAGTATTTCTGTCATAAAAATAACCATTGAGGCGAAAACGATTGTGAATTTTTGAAAATTTAGGTGTTTGCATTTGACTAGCTAGCTAATAATTTATTTTTCCAGTTTGATAATTTATATTTTTTTGAAACAATAAATAGGAATATAGGATATAAAACTAGAAGAGGAAAAATGATTTCAAATCCAATTGAGGGATCAGAAATATCCAAAAAGATTGATTCTGTCTGAAATGCTGTCCATGATGAGGTTAATAATAAAGATATTAATAGATTATTTGCTATGTGAAAACCCATAGCTAATTCTATCCCCCTATCAATAATTGTTAAAATTCCTAAAAAAAATCCTGTTCCAATATAATATATCAAAATACTATAGCCAATTTTTTCAACTTCTGGATTAGAAAAATGTAAGCATCCGAAAATGACAGATGTGATAACTAATGACAACCATGGCTTTTTAAAAAAAGAAGTAAAGCCGTGTAAAAGATATCCCCTAAAAATATATTCTTCAAAGGTTGCTTGAATTGGTATCAAAGTTATAGAAATGATAAAAAGAAATATGAAAGGTAATAATTTGAAATTCCATTGATAATCGCTCGGATTAAAAAAATAATCCCCAATTAAAAGTAAAACTGTAATAAAACCCCATAAAAAAAAAGCAAAGAACATTCTCTGCCAATCGAACGTCTTTCTCGAGGTCGAAACACTTTTTAATGACCTTTCATGTAATTTATATACAACCAAAATTAGCCCTAAAAATCCTACAACTGAAGGAATCAAAAGCAACAAAAGTTGAAAGTTTTTGTTTAAATTTCTAATAGCTAATATGGGATCACCACCGGCAGCTATTAAGTTTTGCCCAGAAATTGCAAATGATAAGGGTAATTGACCAATTATTGAAAATACTATGATAATGAATGAGCCAATCAGGTACATCCAAAATGGGTTTTTCATTGATTGAGTTTCATTAAGAAACATAATTAACTTTACTAAAGGTAAAATGTTAAAATGATTGCTAAACAAAAAATAATTTGATAGTAAATCGTATGAATATTATAGGATATTAATTTTCTAGATTCATAATACTTATAAAGACCTACAAAAATATACATACCATATGCAATTAATAATAAGAAAATTAAGAATAATACATTTGGATAGTAGAAAGTTTCAAAGGAATCTTTAAAAAAATAAATTGTTGTGATGTAAATCACAACAAGGTTGGCTAAATATATCCATCTAGAATATTTTTTCCCAAATAAAACAACCAAATTTATTTTATGAGATTTTTTATCTGCCTTTAAATCTGGAAACTGATTAATTAAAAGAATATTTGTTGTAAGCAAACCCAATGGGATACCAATCAAAACAAAATTTTGTAAAAGTTGTAATGAAATTTCAATTGAAACATTTGACATTGCAAAAAAACTTCCTAAAGTTAGAAGTGGTCCAAAGGTCAAAAAAATAGTTAGTTCACCTAGTCCCTTTCTAGAAGAAAATTTTAGCGGTTCAGCTGTGTAAAAATATGCTAAAAACAGGCCTAAAAAACCAATTATACCAACACCATATATGTTATTAAATGATCCTGTTTGATAGTATATATTGATTGAGATAATTATAAGACAGGCTAAAGCAATTATAATCATTAGATTACCTAATATTTTTGTTTTCTTTAATGTTATTAGGCCTAACTCTACTGCTCTACTACCCCCAGAAATCTGAGCTCCTCTAAGCATTAATGATTTGTCACCAACATTAAAGTATTCATTATTATTTTCATCAGTTCCTGATTTTACATCGAAATAGTCATTGAATAGATTTCCAAAAATATGAGCACAAATTATTCCAATTATTGACAGAATAGCATTTGTTAACGATAATGAATTTGTTTGACTTAAAATCAATGAAACAATTACCATAGGTAGTATGGATGCCAATGTAAAACCACCCCTTGTAATGGCTATTCCTTTAATAATTTTCGTAGTTAAGCTAATTGGAATATTTACATCTTCTTTAATCTCTTTTGTGATTCCGCAGTAACCAGTTTGAGGTTTATCCTTTCCGTCAGCAAAATTAGGTGTTATGATAATTTCTGCATTGAAATATGATCCGTCTTTTCTTACAAAATTTGTTTTAACAATTGATTTTCCGTGTTTATTTGCTTCTTCGAGCCAGCCTAAAACATTTTGAATTACGATTTCTCCAGGAGAAAAAATTGAAACTCTTTTTATGCCAATTAGGTCATCCTTTGAGTAACCAAACATGTCAAGAGCCCCGCTATTCATTTCTTGTATTACTCCCTCCATATCACAAATAATTACACTTTTCATCTTTTTTATTTTAAATTTTGAAACAAATATATTCTAAAAAAATAATTTAAATTTTGTTATCGCTTTGTAAAAGTGGTTAGTTTACATAAAGATATTAATTCATCTTTTTGATTAACGACTTTTATTTCCCAATACTGAATAGTTTTACCCCTATGAATTGGTCTAGCAGTAGCATAAACAAAACCGTCTGAGATACTCTTTATATGATTAGCTGTGATCTCAATACCGCGAACTTTTGTATTAGGATCTTTATTAAAAATATATACGGCTGCACTACCCACACTTTCAGCTAATGCAGCTGTAGCACCACCATGCAGTATTCCATCTGGTTGATGAACCTTTGCTGAAACTGGCATTCTTGCTTTTAAAAAATCATCTCCAACATCAGTATAATATATTTCTAATGTTTCCATTAGTGTGTTTTTAGATATACTATTTGCAATTTCCAGAACTTGTTTTTTGTTCATTAATAATTATTATTTTAAATAAGAAAACCTGCTTTTTATGCAGGCTTTCAAAAGTTTATTTATCAAAAGATAGAATATTCAATTTACTAGTCTTTCACTTCTTCAAAATCAACATCTTGGACATCATCTCCAGATTTTTCTGTCTTTTGACTATCATCAGAATTTTTGTTTTTTGCATCAGTTGATCCTTTTTCAGCTTGTGCTTTGTACATTTCCTCTGAAGCATTTTTCCAAGCTTCGTTAATTGTTTCTAAAGCTTTATCAATAGCCTCTAGATCTTTTGACTCATGTGACTTTTTTAACTCAGCAAGTGCAGCTTCGACCGGCTTTTTCTTTTCTTCAGATAACTTGTCCCCAAATTCGCTTAGCTGTTTCTCAGTTTGGAAAATCATTTGGTCTGCTGAATTGAGCTTTTCCGCTTCTTCTTTAACCTTTTTGTCAGCATCAGCATTAGCTTCAGCTTCCTTTTTCATTTTTTCGATCTCTTCTTCTGTTAAACCTGAAGAAGCCTCGATACGAATATCTTGAGATTTATTAGTAGCCTTATCTAGAGCACTAACTTTGATAATTCCATTAGCATCGATATCAAAAGTAACCTCAATTTGTGGAGTACCTCTTTGTGCCGGAGGTATTCCATCTAGATGGAACTTACCTATTGTCTTATTGTCGCTTGCCATAGATCGCTCTCCTTGTAAAACATGTATTTCAACTGATGGTTGATTATCTGCTGCGGTTGAAAAAATTTGAGATTTTTTTGTTGGAATAGTAGTGTTTGAATCAATTAACTTAGTCATAACTCCTCCCATAGTTTCAATACCTAATGATAAAGGAGTTACATCCAATAGTAAAACATCCTTAACATCACCTGTTAGAACTCCCCCTTGAATAGCTGCTCCAATAGCAACAACTTCATCTGGATTTACACCTTTTGAAGGTTTTTTACCAAAAAACTTCTCCACCTCATCTTGAATTATAGGGATTCTAGTTGACCCTCCAACTAAAATTACCTCATCTATATCTCCGGTTGATAATCCAGCATCGTCTAATGCTTTTTTAACTGGATTCATAGAACGTTTAACTAGAGTATCAGCAAGTTTTTCAAAATTTGCTCTTGTAAGAGTCGTTACAAGATGCTTCGGTCCTGAATCAGTAGCTGTTACGTAAGGAAGGTTTATTTCAGTTTGTGTAGATGATGATAGTTCAATTTTAGATTTTTCTGCAGCCTCTTTGAGTCTTTGAAGTGCCATAGGGTCTTTTCGAAGATCAATGGATTCCTGTTTTTGAAAAGTTTCAGCAAGAAAATCAATTATTACTTGGTCAAAATCATCACCACCAAGGTGAGTGTCTCCGTTCGTAGATAAAACCTCAAAAACACCATCACCTAATTCTAAAATTGATATATCAAATGTTCCTCCACCCAAGTCATATACTGCAATTTTTTTATCAGAGCTACCTTTATCTAATCCGTAAGCTAGAGCAGCGGCAGTAGGTTCATTAATTATTCTTTGGACTTTTAAGCCTGAAATTTCTCCAGCCTCTTTTGTCGCTTGTCTTTGTGAATCGTTAAAGTAAGCCGGTACTGTTATTACAGCTTCTGCTACATCATGGCCTAAATAGTCTTCCGCAGTCTTTTTCATTTTTTGTAAAGTCATTGCTGAGAGTTCTTGTGGACTGTACATTCTTCCATCTATGTCCACTCTTGGTGTGTCATTATCACCCTTAACTACTTTATATGCAACTGATTTAACGTCGTTTTTCGAATCGGAAAACTTGTTGCCCATGAATCTTTTTATAGAAGCTATTGTTTTTGTAGGATTAGTAACTGCTTGTCTTTTAGCAGGATCACCAACTTTTATTTCTCCACCTTCAACAAAAGCAACTACAGAGGGTGTTGTGCGTTTTCCTTCAGCATTTGGTATTACAACAGGCTCGTTACCTTCCATTACAGAAACGCAAGAGTTGGTTGTGCCTAAATCAATTCCTATTATTTTACTCATTTTATTAATTTTTAATTGTAACATTCAAGCACTATGCCACTTAAGTTAAATATGACAGTTTGGCAGAGTAAATAATACACTATATTTACATTGATTTGAAAATATAGTACCTTGTAAAATATAATTTTATTTTAATAAAAATTATGCCAAGTAATAATTACACTCGCATTACAACCAAATCATTGCAAGAAATGAAGTCTAAAGGTGATAAAATTGCTATGCTTACAGCCTATGACCATAGTTTTGCTGGATTAGTCGATAAATCAAAAATAGATGTGATTTTAGTGGGGGATTCTGCTTCAAATGTTATGGCTGGGCATGAAACTACTTTACCAATTACACTCGATCAAATGATTTATCACGCAACAAGCGTTGTTCGAGCTGCTAAAAGAGCATTGGTAATTGTAGACTTACCTTTTGGATCTTATCAATCGGATCCAATGGAAGCACTAAGGTCCGCTATTAGAATAATGAAAGAATCTGGAGCTCATGGTGTAAAATTAGAAGGAGGAGACCAAGCAAAAGATTCTATTGAAAGAATAATCCAAGCAGGAATACCTGTTATGGGCCATTTGGGTCTTACCCCTCAATCAATATATAGATTTGGATCCTATAATGTTAGAGCTAAAGAAAATCTTGAAGCAAAACAATTACTTAAAGAAATAATTATGTTAGAAAAAATCGGCTGCTTTGGAGTTCTTCTTGAAAAAATACCTGCCTCACTTGCCGAAAAAGCAACAAAATCAATAAAAATTCCTACAATTGGTATTGGAGCTGGAAAAAATGTTGACGGACAAGTCCTTGTTTTACATGACATGTTAGGTATGAATAAAGAATTTAGTCCTAGATTTTTAAGAAGGTATGCTGATTTAGATGAAATTATTTGTAAGGCTATAAAACAATATAGTAAAGACGTTAAGTCGGAGAAATTTCCAAACAAAAAAGAACAATACTGATTTTTGGAATTGATCAAACGTATTCTTTTTGAAGATAATCATATCATTATCACTTATAAAGAACCCGGAGAATTGGTCCAGTCTGACAAAACCGGAGATATTTCTTTATCAGATTCAATTAAAAATTATTTAAAAATTCAAAAGAAAAAGCTTGGCTCTGCATATTTAGGAGTAGTGCATCGCCTTGATAGACCTACAAGTGGTGTTTTAGTTTTTGCCAAAACATCAAAAGCACTTACTAGATTAAATGAGCAATTTAAGTTACGATTAACCAAAAAAATATATTGGGCACTTGTCGATAAAAAATTTCCAAAACATTACAACAATTTATCAAATTGGATGACAAGAAATAGAAAAAAAAATAAATCAAAAGCACACTTAAATAAAGTGCCTGAGAGTAAGTTCGCTCAATTAAACTTAAAACGAATAAAAGAATTTGAAAAATATTGTTTATTAGAAATTGAACTTCTTAGTGGCCGCCACCATCAAATTAGAGCGCAATTAAGTAGCCTTGGTTTCCCAATACAGGGAGATGTAAAATATGGAGCACCCAGAGCTAATAAAGATAAAAGTATAAGTCTTCACTCAAAATCTTTGTCATTTTCACACCCAATATCGAAAGAAAAATTGAATTTTAAAATATTACCTAAGAATACGGGGATATGGAAGATCGTTCTTTACGATTAATAGTAGATGCTTTTTGACGAATAATATTTGCTATAGGCACATTTTTAATTTTACTTTCTAACCATGATAGGATATCTAAGTATAAGAATGAACGACTCTCGTAAGGATCATTTTCATACTGCTTTAATTCATTATGTAAAGATTCAAATGCTGTTTTTAATTCATGAGGATAAATTTCACCTAGCCCTCTAACAAATCTAATCATTGCTTTTTGCACCTCATGTAGATCATTCATTTTAATTAGGAACTTGTATGTTTCTCGAAGGTGAGTTTCTAAATGATAATCAAATCCAGCTTCATAATGAGCAAAAATATTTAATACCCTCGAAAAGCACAACAAGTCTTCTCGCATTTTTAGGCTTTTATTACTTATAATTTTATCCAAAAAGAAAATACAGTTTTCATAATCTTCAGAACCAAAATAAATACAAGCAATTTTATAATAAAACATCATTATATGATGAGGATCAATTTGATTTCGGTAATCTTTTATTCCTTTTTTAATCTCAGGAATAAGTATTAATCCCTTTTCAAAACTTCCTTCTAAAAAATGAAAATTTAGTTTATTACTATAATAAAATTGAAAAATTAAAGCTTTTAAATTATCATTTTTAGGAAAGCTATTATGTTTAGTCCAATAGACCATTTGCTCAAGTGTTTCTTTGAATTTAGACGGATATTTGATTAAAACTAAGCTTTCCATGAGATAATTATTTCCTTTTAAATAAAAAACAGGATGGATATTTATCATTATAGGTTCTTTATCAAACATTTTTACCCATTTCGATGCATAGCGATAGGTTGATAAAAAATCTTGAGTAAGAAAGCTATACCATACATGGGCTTTGTAATACCAAAGTTTTTCTCTAAATCCAAGTTTATCATAATCAAACTTTGGTAAATTTTCATAAAAGAATTGGGTTATTTCTCTATATTCCTGATCACTTTTTGCATAACCTGCTTTTATTAAACGCTCGTAGAGTTTTAATGAAAGATTGGAAAGTTTGGTAGTTAAATTGTTTTGTAAACGTAGTTTTTCGGATTCGGCTACCAACGTCTCCGTTCGATTACTTAAACTTCTTGTGATATATTGTGACTCTATAATCTTTTCTAATTCTACTATATCATAAGCAACATACTTTTCTTGATGTTTATTTGCAAGTAGCTTTGATTTTTCAAGAATTTTTAGGCTTTGTTTGTATAATCCCTTTTGGTATAAAATTGTTGCAAAATCTAACTGTTCTCTTATTAGAATGCGAATATTTTTGTGCATTGGATTCATTCGTAGACTAATCAAAATTTGCTTATACAAATGTGCCTTTAAATTTGATAATTGCTGTTTAGTAACAATTCCTTTTTTTAAAATCACTTTTTCATCATAGCGATTCATTTTGTCCAAAAGTTGAAATAAATTCAGAAATTTTGAATTTTCATTTGAATCCATTCTTCCTACATATAATGTAAATTGCCTTTTTTCTGATTTTGTCAGAGACTTTATAAGAATAAATAAATTATCTTTCTGGTCATTTGTCATTGTAAATTATTTAAATACAAATTACTAATAATTAAGATGTTAGGTGTTAGTTTTTAACAACGAATATTGTAATACAAAAGTAGCTATTTTTATTTTTGGAAAACATAAATTATATTTTAGTTTGTTTATAATTTATTGCTTTGGATCAATAATATGGAATTTGTAGAAATATTTGACACAACTTTGCGCGATGGCGAACAAGTTCCTGGTTGTAAATTAGATTCCTCAACAAAACTTACAATAGCAAAACAGTTAGACGAACTAGGGGTTGATGTTTTAGAAGCTGGGTTCCCAATATCAAGTCCTGGCGACTACAAAGCTGTGGAAAATATTTCTAAGTTGGTGAAATACACTAAGGTTTGTGGTCTTACTAGGGCAGTAAAAAAGGACATTGATGTGGCAGCTGACGCATTAAGATTCGCAAAAAGAGCAAGAATTCATACAGGGATAGGAACATCAGAAAGTCATATCAGATTTAAATTTAATTCAAGCCCAGAAAAAATTATAGAACGTGCAACAGCTGCGGTTGCTCATGCAAAAAGTTATGTAGAGGATGTTGAGTTTTATGCGGAAGATGCCGGAAGAACAAATAATGAATTTTTAGCTAAAATATGTCAGGCAGTAATAAAAGCTGGTGCAACAGTTTTAAATATTCCTGATACAACTGGTTATTGTTTACCCGAAGAATATGGAGCTAAAATTAAATATCTTAAGGAAAATGTAAAAGGTATCCATAATGCTGTTATTTCATGCCATTGTCATAATGATTTAGGACTTGCTACGGCTAATTCTATAGCTGGTGTACAAAATGGAGCTAGACAAGTTGAATGTACAATAAATGGTATTGGTGAACGTGCTGGGAACACTTCTTTAGAGGAGGTTGTTATGATACTCCGTCAAAACCCAAAATTGAATCTTGATACAAGAATAAAATCAAAGCAACTTTTGTATGTTAGTCGACTTGTTTCTGAGAGCATGGCAATGCCCGTACAGCCAAACAAAGCAATTGTAGGGGCAAATGCTTTTGCGCACTCATCTGGTATTCATCAAGATGGTGTCATAAAGAAACGTGAAACTTATGAAATAATTGATCCAAAGGATGTAGGTGTAAATGAATCATCCATAATTTTAACTGCAAGATCTGGAAGAGCAGCATTAGCTTATCGAGCAAAAAAAATTGGTTATGAATTAGATAAACTCCAACTTGATCGTGTATATGAACAATTTTTAATAGTTGCAGATAAAATTAAAGAAATAGGGGATGAAGATCTTCCAGGTATAATTAAAGCAAGTAATTTATAAAAATTAAAATATATGGCTAAAACTCTATTTGATAAAGTCTGGGATTCACATGTTGTGAGAACAGTAAAAAATGGCCCAGATATTTTATTTATCGATCGTCACATGATACATGAAGTCACAAGCCCTGTGGCTTTCCTCGGTCTTAAAAATAGAAAAGTTTCTGTACTTTATCCTGATAGGACATTTGCAACAGCTGATCATAATACACCAACAAAAAACCAGCATTTACCTATAGCTGACCCTGAGTCGAAAAATCAGCTTGAAGCACTTGAAAAAAATGCAAATGAATATGGTATTTCTTATTGGGGACTAGGACACAAAAAAAATGGTATTGTACATGTTGTAGGTCCTGAGTATGGAATAACTCAACCTGGAGCTACAATCGTTTGTGGTGATTCTCATACTTCCACTCATGGTGCTTTTGGTGCAATAGCATTTGGAATTGGAACTTCCGAAGTAGAGATGGTACTTGCAACCCAGTGTATAATGCAACCAAAACCAAAAAAGATGAGAATAACTATTGATGGAAAATTAAATAATGGTGTTACTCCCAAAGACATAGCATTATTTATAATTTCAAAATTAACAACATCAGGAGCAACTGGCTATTTTGTTGAATATCACGGGGAGGTGTTTCGTGAGTTGAGCATGGAAGGCAGAATGACAGTCTGTAATCTCAGTATTGAAATGGGTGCCCGAGGAGGAATGATTGCCCCCGATAGAAAAACTTTTGAATACATAAAGGGTAGAGAATTCACTCCAAAAGGAGATGATTTGTTAAAAACTAAGAAATATTGGAGTACACTCTTCACTGATAATGGTGCAAAATTTGATAAAGAGTTTTTTTTTAAAGGTTCAGAAATTGATCCGATGATAACATTTGGTACAAATCCAGGAATGGGAATTAGTATAACCAAATCAATTCCAAAAGCGAAAGATGTTGGTAATCGTAAATTAACATATATAAAGTCATTGGATTATATGGGTTATAAAGAAGGTGAAAGTATGCTTGGAAAACCAATTGACTATGTTTTTATAGGAAGTTGTACTAATGGACGTATTGAGGATTTCAGAGCTTTTGCGAGTGTAGTTTTTGGTCGTAGGCGTTCTAAAAATGTAACTGCATGGCTTGTACCAGGTTCTCATAAAGTTATGGAAGCTATTAAAAATGAAGGTTTATTAAAAGTCTTTGAAGACGCCGAATTTGAATTAAGAGAACCTGGTTGTTCAGCTTGCTTGGCAATGAATGATGACAAAATACCTCCTGGTAAATACGCAGTGAGTACATCTAACAGAAACTTTGAAGGAAGGCAGGGTCCTGGAGCGAGAACACTTCTTGCAAGTCCACTTGTTGCTGCTGCTGCTGCAATAACCGGTAGAATTACAGATCCAAGAACTCTAATTTGATTAATATGTCATACGATTCATTCAAAGTTTTAAAAAGTTCAGCCGTACCATTACCTATAGAAAATGTAGATACGGATCAAATAATTCCTGCAAGATTTCTTAAAGCAACAGAAAGAAAAGGATTTGGCAACAATTTATTTAGAGACTGGAGATTTAATCAAGATGACAGTATTAAAAAAGATTTTGTTTTAAATAATTCAAAATATTTAGGAAAAATACTAGTAGGTGGGAATAACTTTGGATCAGGTTCATCAAGGGAGCACGCAGCATGGGCAATATATGACTATGGTTTTAGGTGTGTTGTATCGAGTTTCTTTGCTGATATTTTTAAAAATAACTGCTTAAATATCGGTGTTCTTCCAGTGGAAGTCTCCCAATCATTTTTAAACCAAATTTTTGAAGCTATCTATAATGATTCAAGAACTGAGTTAAACATTGACCTTCCAAAACAATTAATTAGTATATGTGATTCCAAACTTTCCGAAAACTTCAAAATAAATTCTTATAAGAAAGATAACATGATTAACGGTTATGATGACATTGACTATTTATATAATATGAGATCGGATATAGAAGAATTTGAATCCAAATCTCCTTTATAGAAATATACCATTTTAGTATGAACAAGCATTTGGAAATAATGGATACAACCCTTAGAGATGGGGAGCAAACTTCAGGGGTTTCTTTTTCTATTTCTGAAAAACTTACACTCGCACAACTTTTACTTCAAGAACTAAACATAGATAGAATAGAAATTGCTTCAGCTCATGTTTCAGAAGGAGAATCAAAAGCAGTAAAAGGCATAACTGATTGGGCAAAATCAAACGGTTATATAAATCGAATCGAGATTCTAACTTTTGTTGATAATGGAAGTTCAATAAACTGGATGAAAAAAGCAGGAGCAAGGGTTCAAAATTTACTTACGAAAGGATCAATTAATCATCTAAAATATCAGCTAAAGCAAACTCCCGAAAAACATTTCAAAAATATTTTAAGATGCATTGAAATTGCAGAAAATGAAGGATTTAAGACAAATGTTTATTTAGAAGACTGGAGTAATGGAATGGCTGATTCTAGAAATTATGTCTATAATTATCTTGATTTTATATCTAAGCAAAATATTACTAGAGTTCTTCTTCCTGATACATTAGGAGTACTGACACCTGAAATGACATCTGATTATTTATCTGAACTTGTAAGCCGCTATCCTAATATACATTTTGACTTCCATGGTCATAATGATTATGACCTTAGTGTTGCAAATGTACTTGAGGCAGTGAAAGCGGGAGTTAGAGGAGTTCACTTAACTGTCAATGGCATGGGTGAACGTGCAGGTAATGCTCCCTTAGCAAGTGTTGTTGCAGTAATAAATGATTTTCTTCCAGAGGTCAAAATAAATATTAAAGAGAACACTTTACACAAAGTTAGCCAACTTGTAGCTACTATTACTGGATTCAGGATTCCAGCCAATAAACCAATTGTAGGTGAAAATGTTTTTACTCAAACAGCAGGAATTCATGCTGATGGTGATCACAAAAAAAATCTATATTTTAATGATCTTCTTCCAGAGCGTTTTGATAGAAAAAGAAAATATGCATTAGGAAAAACATCTGGTAAAGCCAATATTCAAAAAAATCTTCAAGAATTAGGTTTAACACTTAATGATGAAGATCTTAAGAAAGTAACTCAACGTATTATCGAACTCGGTGACAGAAAAGAACGAGTCACAGCTGAGGATCTTCCTTTTATAATTTCAGATGTTTTGGGTGGTGAAATTCCTGATAAAGTAAAAATTAACTCTTATGTATTAACGCATTCAAAAGGTTTAAAACCAACTACAAGTATTTCTTTAAAAATTGAAAATAAAATATTTGAGGAAAATGCTTCAGGTGACGGTCAATATGATGCTTTTTGGAATGCTTTAAACAAGGTGTACCAAAAACAAAAAAAGAGTTTACCTGTCCTGGTAGATTATGCTGTAAGAATACCCCCTGGCAGTAATTCAGACGCTTTATGTGAGACCACAATCACATGGCATAATGGGTCTAGTGATTTTAAAACTAGGGGATTAGACTCTGATCAAACTGTTTCAGCAATTAAAGCCACAGAAAAGATGTTAAATATAATACAACATTAAGCACCACTTATGAATTTAAAAATAGCCCTCCTTGCAGGAGATGGAATTGGACCTGAAGTTATAAATGAAGCTGTTAAGGTTTCAGATGCTATTGCCGAAAAATTCAACCATAATATTGAATGGAAATCCGCATTAACAGGCGCCGCAGCAATTGACGCACTTGGGGATCCTTATCCAAACGATACGCATGAAATATGTCTAGATTCTGACGCGGTTCTTTTTGGAGCTATTGGCCATCCTAGATTTGATAATGATCCATCAGCGAAAGTGAGACCAGAGCAAGGTCTCTTAAGAATGAGAAAAAAACTTGGTTTATTTGCTAATGTACGTCCAACTTTTACTTTTCCCTCTCTATTAAATAAATCACCTTTAAAAAAAGAGCGTATCGAAGGTACAGATTTAGTTTTTCTAAGAGAGTTAACTGGAGGAATTTATTTTGGAGAGAGAGGGAGAAAAGATAACGGAAATACAGCCTATGATACTTGCACATATAATCGAGATGAAATAAAAAGAATAGCTGTTAAAGGGTTTGAATTGGCCATGAACAGAAGTAAAAAATTATGCTGCGTTGATAAAGCAAATGTTTTGGAAAGTTCTCGATTATGGAGAGAAACATTTCAAGAAATGGAAAAAGATTATCCAGATGTAAAAGTCTCATATGAATTCGTTGATGCCGTTGCAATGAGACTTGTTCAATGGCCAAATTCCTATGATGTTTTAGTAACTGAGAATCTTTTTGGTGATATTTTAACTGATGAAGCATCTGTTATTTCGGGATCGATGGGTCTTATGCCTTCAGCATCTGTGGGTCTAGAAAATGCTCTATACGAACCCATTCATGGATCATTTCCTGAAGCTGCAGGTCTTGGAATTGCAAATCCTTTAGCTACAATTCTTTCTGCAGCAATGATGTTTGAAATGAGTTTTGGTTTAAATAAGGAGGGTAGTACTATTCGCGAAATCGTAAATAAATCATTAGGTGAAGGAAAAGTTACTAAAGATTTAGTCGAAAAAGGTGAAGAATTTTTATCCACCTCTGAAGTTGGAGATTATTTAATTAATCTGATTAAGTAATATATATTTGCACAAATAAAGTACTTATATGAAATCCTTATTTATTATATTATTTTCAATTTCCTTACAAACATGTATTTCTAATACTAATCCTGTAGATAATCCCGAAGCAATTTGGACACCATCAAAAATTAATCAAGAAGGTTTAAAAAAAGCATATTTTGCTTCAGGTTGTTTTTGGTGTGTAGAATCAATTTATGAGAGTGTTAAAGGAGTTAAAGAAGTTTATTCCGGTTATGCAGGAGGTTTTACAAAAAACCCCAATTACAATCAAATTGGAACAGGCAAAACGGGACATGCAGAATCAGTTGAAGTTATTTATGATCCTAGTCAAGTTAATTATTCTACTCTTTTAAGAGTGTTTTTTGGCTCTCATGACCCCACAACTCCGAATAGACAAGGTCCAGATTATGGGTCTCAATATCGTTCGATTGCATTTTATACGGATGAATATGAGAAAGAATCTATTGTTAATTATATAAAAATTTTAAGAGATGGTAATTATTTTTCAAATGAGATAATTACAGAAATTAAAATGCTAGAAAAATTTTATTACGCTGAGGATTATCACCAAGATTATGAAAAAAACAATCCTAACAATCCTTATGTGAAAAACGTTTCTATTCCTAGATTAAAAAAATTCCAAAAACAATACCCAGAGCTTTTAAAGGAAATACATTGAAATCATATACCTTATATAATGGAAATATAAGAGCTGTATTCTTATCATTTGGTGCCATTCTTCATGAATTATGGGTGAAAAATAGAGATGGAAATTTCATAAATATAATTCAAGGATACACAAATCTTAAAAATTACATTACGGATTCGTGGTCAAGAGGTGCAATTATAGGGCGTTATGCTGGAAGACTTACAAACCCATTAAAGGTAAACGAAAAATTCTATGAAATTGAAAATGAAAAAGGTGTCATGCTACATAGCGGGTCTCAAGGTTGGGGTAAAAAAAATTGGGACTTAGTAGATTTATTAGAAAAAAAAAGGGTTGAATTAAAATATGAATGTCCTGCAGGAACAACGGGGTTTCCAGGAAAGGTTAAAGCTAACATATCTTATTCTTTAGAAAATAATAAATTAAATATTGACTATTCAGCTATTAGTGAATCCCCAACTCATATAAATTTAACAAACCATGCATATTTTAATCTCAATAATAATGAACCAATCGGTAACAGTTATTTGAATATAAATGCAGATAAATATTTAGAACTAGATAAAAATTTAGTTCCTACTGGAAAAAAACTATTGGTTAATAAAACTAGTCTTGATTTTAGGAATTCGAAGAGAATTGGTAAAATTCGATTAGATGACTATTTTGTCGTTAATCAAACAAATAGTCCAGTGGTAGAATTTTTTGAACCAAAAAGTGGAATAAACATGAGTATTTTCACAAATCAACCGGGCTTAGTTGTTTTCACACCACCGCATTTTGAAGCAATTTGCTTTGAAACACAAAAGTTTTCTAATACACCAAATATTCTATCATTTCCCTCAACCTTAATAAATCCTGACGAAATTTATCGCCATAAGACAACGTTTGTATTTAATATTCTGAAGAATATTTAGTTTTTTCCCATATCCTGTAAAACAAGATTCCTATTATACTTCCTGCAAGCATACCACAGATAATATCAAGTGGATAGTGTACTCCTATGTATATCCTACTGTATGAAATTAGACCTGCTATAAAAATTAAAATAACATTTACCATTTTAAAATGCATTTTGGCAACTCTTCCAAAGAAAAAAGCTAAGGCAAATGAGTTAGACGCATGCCCTGAAAAAAAGCTAAATTTACCACCACATGAAGATTTAACTAACCTAACCATATCTTTTAATTGAGAATCAAAGCATGGCCTTAAGCGACCAACTTGAACTTTAAAAAGGTTAGTCAATTGGTCTGTAACTAAAATTAGAATCAAACCAAAAATTACTAAAGAAATTATCTGTTTTCTTTTTATTTTTGAGCTTAGCAAAAGTATTATCGAAATATAAACTAGAACATTAGACCCACGATGAGTCAAAAACATCCAAAATCTATCGAATCTATTATTTCCTAGGCCATTGAGAAATAAAAATAATTCTTGATCAAAACTAATTATTGTCTCCATTTTAAAAATTATATTAGACCAATCTCTTTATCATAAAAATCAAAAGCATCTTGAATTAGCTGTTCTAGTTCAAAATGCAAAATTCCCTCATCTTTTTTGTCAAAATCTTCCAACCAATGAACTTCATCATTTGTTACATTCATTATAAACCTTGGATATTCAGTATGTACAATGAAAATAACATTTTGTAATGAGGAATTATCTGCTATAAGGAATTTAGGTGGTTCCATTCAAGATATAATTAAGAGTTTTTTTGTCAAATATCGAAATCTCAGAAAAAGGAGTAACGCAGAAGATGAAAGTCCAGAAAGTAAACCAATCCAGATTCCTACTGCACCTAATTGAGTATGAATTCCTAAAAAATATGAGATTGGGATCCCAAAAATACCATAAGAAAAAAATGTTATTAATGCAGGAATATTGACATCTTGAAGACCTCGTAAAGCACCTAGAACAACAGCTTGTATACCATCGGAAATTTGAAAAAATGCTGAAATAACTAACAAGGTAGATGCGATTTTTACAACTTCATTAACATCAGAAAATTGTAAAGGATTATTTCGATTTAAATAAAGCCATGGTAAGTTGTCACTTCCTATAAGGAAGAACAAGCAAAAAACTACATCTAAAATAAATACTAAAAGAAAAATAGAATATGCAATCCGTTTTAATGATATATAGTCTTTTTTCCCCTTTTGATTTCCAACTCTAATCATAGCAGTAACTCCAAGCCCCATGGCGAACATAAAAGTCATTGAAGAAAGGTTTAAGGCGATTTGGTTAGCAGCTTGTGGATTTTTTCCTAAGAATCCAGAAAGCCAAATAGCAACAGTAAAAAAAAGTACTTCAAAAAACATTTGAACAGCAGATGGAAATCCCAAACTAAAAATTTTTCTAAATAATTTGAAATTTAGTGAGATGTATCTCAAGTTAGGCAGATAAGCAGTAAAACGCTTACTAAATTTGACATAAAAAATAATAAAGAATAACATGAAGAAGCGAGAAAATAGCGTCCCTAAAGCTGCTCCCTCTACTCCCATTTTAGGAAAAATCCAGAATCCAAAAATTAAAAAATAGTTTAATATTACATTAACGATATTACCTAAAAGTGTTGCATACATTGCAGGCCTAGTAAAAGATAAACCTTCTGTAAATTGCTTAAGACCTTGAAAGCTTATCAATGGAATTAATGACAATCCAATCCATTTGAGATATTGAAAAGCCAAAAAAGTGACTTCTTTTGGTTGTCCCATTTTAAATAAAAATGGTTTACAGAAAATTAAAGCAGAGCTTAATAATATTCCCAGGAAAATGCACAGTATCAAACCATGAATAAAAATATTTTTCCCTAGTGTCACATTTTTCATGCCGTCTGTTTCGGCAATTAAAGGAGTAATAGCTGTCGAAAATCCTATACCAAGTGACATAGCAATGAAAAAAAAACTATTTCCCAGTGAAACAGCAGCCAATTCAGCTGTACCTAATTGTCCCACCATTACATTATCTACAAATTGTACAAGGGTATGCCCTAAAAGACCAATTATAACTGGATATGAAAGATTTATATTATAGTAAAACTCTTTTGTATATTTTTTAAACATTTAAATTAGAATAGTCCCTTATAAGCCATATTGATCTACTAAATATATTAGACTTGCCATTGATGCAGCACCAAGCTCAAGCTCTCTTTTATTCACTGCTTGAAATACATCCGTCGCAGCATTGTGATAATCAAAATATCTTTGAGAATCAGTCCTCAGATAAGAAAGAACAGTATTATTTCCCTTAAGAGGACTAATAATAGATTCTTTGTTTACTAGCAAAAATGAGTCTGTCTGATATGGTTTAAAATAGTTTTGCCAACTATTAATATTTTTTAGTTGATCATTATCTGCTTCAAAAGAAAAGCCCCGCGGAGAAAAACCTCCAACGTCTGATTCTAATGCAAATAGATGTTTCTCATTATTTTTTTTTGCTATTTCAGCATATTTTTTCCCACCTCTAAGTCCACTTTTTTGACCCACAAACAATACTACTCGAATAGTTCTTTTTGGCGTATAATTAAGTTGCTTAAAAATATTTAAAACTTCCATTGACTGAACTATGCCGGCACCATCGTCATGTGCTCCATCTCCTAAATCCCATGAATCTAAATGCCCTCCTATAACAATTATATCTTCAGGAAATTTACTGCCTTTTAATTCGCCAATGACGTTGTAGGATGGTACTTCAGGATAATTTTTACAATCTTGTTTCAAATAAAAATATAAATCATCATTTAATGATAACATAGAACTTAATATTTGAGCACCATTAGTACTGATTGCTGCAGCTGGAATTCTCATATTATTTGGAATATCACCATAACTCATGTTTCCTGTATGTGGGTAGTCATCTAATCTTAGGTTTATTGACCGAACAATAACGCCGACAGCACCAAGTCTTGCTGCCCTACTAGCACCCTGGAACCTTATATCAACAATTTTTTTGTAAGCAGAAAAAGTATCTATAAAATTTTTGGGCATTGCTTTATTGTAGAAAACAAACTTGCCTTTGATTTTTTCTTTTCCAAGAGATTCTAGCTCATCAAAACTTCGAACCTCGACAACTTGTGCTCTTAGTCCATAAGAAGGAGTTGCTATTGACCCTCCAAGTGAACATATTGGAACATTAATACTCATCCCAGGGGATGTAATAATACTTGCATACTCAAAACTTCCCCTAACCCATTTTGGAACCATAACCCTCTGTAAATAAACTTTATCTAAACCAAGTTTATTTAACTCATTTTTTCCCCATTGGACAGCTCGTTCTGCATTAATTGTCCCTGACAGTCTGCCTCCGATTTGATTACATAAAAAATCTAACCACTTGTATGATTTTGAATTATTAAGTGTATAATCGTAGATTTTTCTAATTTGTTCTTCATGAATTATATCCTGTGAAAAAGATATGTTAAATAACAAGATGAAAAAGCAAATTTGAATTTTATACTTCATGCTATTTTGATGCAAACTGTTCAATATTTTTTACTGTAATAGGATTTTCTCCCAAAATCATTAATCTTTCGACAACGTTTCTGAGTTCCCTGACATTTCCGGTCCAAGGATACTTTTCTAGTTTAGAAAGTGCCTCTTTAGAAAATTCTTTTTTCTCCAAACCTTGCTCCTTACAGATCGATTCTATAAAGTATTGTGTTAAAATAGGGATATCGTCTAATCTTTTTACAAGAGAAGGAACTTTAATCATTATTACAGCTAGCCGGTGATAAAGGTCTTCCCTAAAGTTTCCAATTTTTATCTCTTCTTTTAAATCTTTATTTGTAGCTGCTATAACTCTGACATCAACAGAAATGTCTTTATCGTTACCTACTCTTTGTATTTTTTTTTCTTGAAGTGCACGAAGAACTTTAGCTTGAGCTGCTAGACTCATATCCGCAATTTCATCTAAAAAAATTGTTCCATTATTAGCCGCTTCAAATTTACCTGAACGATCTTTAACGGCTGAAGTAAATGCTCCTTTGACATGACCAAAAAGTTCACTCTCAATTAATTCAGATGGTATTGCTGCACAATTTACTTCAATAAAATTTTCAGATTCTCTATTACTTTGTTGATGTATTTGATGAGCAACTAACTCCTTACCAGTTCCGTTTTCACCAATTATAAGTACTCGAGCATCTGTAGAAGCGATTTTCGTAATCATATCAGTAACTTCCCTAATTGCATTGCTTTCACCGATTATCTGGTACTTTTGAGCTACTTTACGCTTTAACTTTTTGTTTTCAATTCGTAGCGATTTATTTTCCAAAGCGTGTCTAACAGCCGTTATTAGTCTATTTAGATCAGGGGGTTTAGAAATAAAATCGTAAGCACCTAATTTCATTGCCTCTACTGCAGTATCGATATTTCCATGGCCTGTCAACATAATAAATGGGGAAGAAAATTTATTTTTTTTTGCTTCCTGTAATACTTCAATTCCATCCATTTTTGGCATCTTTATGTCACAAAGAATTAAATCAAACTTTTCTTTTTTAATAAGAGATAGACCTTCTTTACCATCAACTGCTTCCTTAAGATCAAAGTTTTTGTCTTCATCAGATAGTACACGTAGTAAAACTCTTCGTATTTGCTCCTCATCCTCGATTATTAAAATTTTTTTCATTAAATAATTTTTTGTTTTGAAAAAGTGAATTTATCTTATAAATAGAGTGCTTTTAATTCACTCATTTTTAAGTTTTCTATGTTAAGTGACTTTTTGATATATTATTTTACACTTATTATTTAAAAATCAAGTATTGAATTGATAACCTTCATTATGGTTAAAGTTAGCATAAAAAACAAAACCCATCCTCATGAGAGGATGGGAAAAAATTGCTATGAAAAAGAAAA
>CENP01234901.1_pt1 | contig 36684 bp, 30 predicted proteins | sample 361281 | NCBI WGS metagenome assembly CENP01 (sample SAMEA2591122, study PRJEB7988) | marine metagenome | biome: marine biome (ENVO:00000447); feature: deep chlorophyll maximum layer (ENVO:xxxxxxxx); material: saline water (ENVO:00002010), including plankton (ENVO:xxxxxxxx) | depth 70 m
TTTTTTTATTTTAGCATATCTGCAACATAAGGCATCAGTGCTAAATGGCGAGCCCTTTTTATAGCTACAGAAACTTTTCGTTGATATTTAAGAGATGTCCCAGTAAGTCTTCTTGGTAATATTTTTCCCTGCTCATTGACAAACTTCATAAGAAAGTCAGGGTCTTTGTAATCAACATATTTTATGCCTGATCTTTTAAAACGACAATACTTTTTTTGGCTTGTAGTATCAATATTCAGTGGTGTTAAATAACGAATTTCACCTTCTTTTTTTCCTAAATTTTGTTCTTCTATTTTAGACATTTACTTTGTTTTAGCGCTGTTCCGTTTTTTTCTTTTATCTGCCCAGGCCTTAGCTTTTTTATCAAGCTTGACTGTAAGATAACGCATCACGCGCTCATCACGCCTAAACTCAATTTCTAATTCAGATACCGTGGCTTGTGGGGCAGCGAATTCAAATAGATGGTAAAATCCGCTCTTTTTGTTCTCAATAGAATATGCAAGCTTTTTTAAACCCCAATTTTCCTGGTTAGATAGTTTTCCCTTTTGGGTCTTTATAAAACTTACATACTTCTTAACTGCTTCCTCTATCTGGTTATCAGATAGAACGGGATTCAAAATGAAAACAGTTTCATATTGATTCATATAAATTTATTTTGGATGGCAAAAATACATTTCTATTCTAATAATCACAAAAAAAATAGAAAGTTTTGATACCTACAGCAAATCTTAATCTAATAGGTTACCATAAAACAGTTGAAATATTTACTATTTTAAAAGAAATTATTATTTAAAATTGTAATGATTGATTAATATTCATTTACTCTTACAATAGGTGAATATAAGATTGGTCATGTTCATTATAAAATTTGTTTAAAAAAAATTTTGTTAAGATTATTTTTAGTTAATACGGATCAGCGTCAAAATTCACTCTGGTAGTTCTAAATTCACCAATAGTTTGAAAACTTTTATAAATATTTAAAACTAGTTTTTTTAATTCGTTTGGCTTTAATTCATGATCAAGTTTAATAATTAGTTGTTTTTGATATTGATTTCTTACTCTAATAATAGCTGGGAATACAGGTCCTAATATTGTTCCCTTATATGAGGATTTTATAACATTCGAAAACCAAGCTGATGCTTTATTAACATTATCATAATTCCTACATTTAAAGGTGATTTTTATCATCTTGTAATATGGTGGATAGCGATATTTGATTCTCTCTTTTTTTTGGGTTTGGAAAAGTTGTTCATAATTATAGTTTAAAACCTGTAACAAAACAGGATGATCGGGCTGAAATGTTTGAATAATTACTTTTCCTTTTTTGTCAAGTCGCCCTGCTCGCCCAGCCACTTGGGTAAGCATTTGATAACTTCTTTCATGTGCTCTAAAGTCAGGAAAATTTAATATGTTGTCAGCATTAATAACACCCACAAGTAATACATTTTTAAAATCTAAACCTTTAACAACCATCTGGGTACCAATTAATATTTGAATTTTTTCTTCATGAAATTCTTCAATGATATTATCAAAATCCCATTTGCCTCTAGTACTGTCCCAATCCATTCTTGCAACATTAATGTCTGGAAAAATTTTCTTTATTTGTTCTTCTATTTGTTGTGTACCCACCCCTTTTTTGTTGAGTGTAGTCATCCCACACGCATTACATTGAGTTGGCATATTTTTATTGTAGCCACAGTAGTGACACTTTAGCTTATTTGTAGTTTGGTGGTAAGTAAGTGAAACGTCACATTGTACACATTGAGGTGAGTGTCCACAAGATAAGCATTCTAAAATGGGGGCATATCCCCTTCTATTTTGAAATAATATTACTTGCTTTTTTTGATTTATAGTTTCTTTAATTTTTGATAAAAGTTGTTTTGAAAAAATACCCGACATCGTATTTTTTTGATATTCCGCTTTGAGATTAACCAATTCGATCTTTGGGAGTTCAACTCCACCATAACGCTCATTTAATTTAACCCAGCCGTATTTACCGTTGCGAACATTTTCAGCGGTTTCAATTGAAGGGGTAGCAGAACCTAGAATAACTTTAGCATTTAAATCACGTGCCAAGTAGATTGCGCTATCCCTTGCTTGATATCGAGGTGCTGGATCAAATTGTTTGAAAGAGTTTTCATGCTCCTCGTCTACAATTAATAAGCTTAACTTTTCGAAAGGTAAAAGTAATGAAGAACGTGCACCAACAATAACGCTACCAAGCATATCATTTTTTAAAACTTGATTCCAAACTTCTGTTCGTTCGTGAGTTGAAAATTTTGAATGATAAACCAAAACTTTTTCTCTAAAATGAGATGTTAGTCGTTGCACGATTTGAGAAGTTAAAGATATCTCAGGTAAAAGGTAAAGTACTTGATTCCCCTTACTTAATTCCTCTTTAATAAGTTTTATGTAAACTTCCGTCTTCCCTGATGAAGTAACTCCTTCTATAAGTATTACTTTTTTTTCCTTAAACTTTTGTTTTATATCTGCAAGTGCATTTTGTTGTGATAAAGACAGTTTTTTGTCTCCAAGTAGATTTGCAGATTTTTTGATTAAAACCCTATTTATTTCTTGATAAGTTTCTTCAAGGATGCCTTTATCAATCAAACTTTTTAAATAATACGCTTTTATTTTCAATTCATTACTTAACTTAACGAAAGGAGTCCAAGAGTCTATTTTAATTCGTTTTTTTAGGAGATTCATTAAAACTGCTTTTTGTTTTGGAGCATTTTTTAAACTGTCAAAAATATGTTCTAAGTTATTTTTGTTGTTATAATTTTTATTTAGCCTAATAACACGTTGTTTTTTTGGTTTGAATTTTTCTTCAAAACTTTGCTCAATTGTTGCCATTTTCTTTTCAATCAAACCTAAAACTAAAGGCATCACTTTTTTTGAATCTACAATTTTAATAATCTGGTTAATTGTCAGATTTGATTGTTGTAGTGCTTCATAAATTAAAAACTCAAGGTCAGATAAATTTTCTATTTGGCTTTTTATAGCTTCTTTTTTTACAATAATTGATTTACTTTCAATTAATAGTGCACTAGGTAAGCTAGAGCGAAGAACTTCACCTTCACTGCACATATAATAATTTGAAATCCATTCCCAAAACTTTAATTGTATTTCTGTGACTAAAGGATATTCATCCATTATCATAGAAATAGGCTTTGGTTTGTATGATTCAGGGGATATAGAATGAACTTTTTTTACTATTGCAGTATATATTTTTTGCTTCCCAAATTGAACTGCTACCCTAAATCCAGGCTTAATAATAATTGCTTCTTTCTGATTTATTATATAGGTATAGGTTTTTTGAAGTGCTAATGGTAAGATTACATCAACAAAATATTTTGAAGGTTTAATCTCCATTAATTTTTTTCTTTGGTTCTCTCTTAAATCTTGTTAATGTAGCATTTAATTCAAATCCGAGTAGCAAAATATTTGAATTAACCCAGATATACAAAAGAAAAATTAATAATGCACCTATAGAACCGTAAAGCTGATTATAATTAGAAAAGTTTTCAATATAAATACCAAAACAATAAGTCGTTAAAAAAAATAAAAGAGTTGTCATTAAAGATCCTGGTGTGAAAAATTGATTTTTTCTTCCTTCAATTGTTCCAAAATAATATAAAATATTTGTTGTTATGTAAATGAACAATCCAAAAAAAGCAATCTGCCCAATACGAGTCCATCTAATTTCAGAAGCTATTAATGAGTCTAAATTATTAAGGATATAAAATTCGAAGTAAAAAAAGATAACTACAATTATTAATAAAAGAAAGGCTAAAAGAACACTGACACCAACAGATAAAAAATACTGTCTAAAAAAACTTCTTGAGAAAGTAACATGATAAGAAAATTCAAAACTTCCAAAAATTGCAGAAATACCATTAGCAGATAAAAAAATTGAAAGCAAAAAAACAGATGAAAGTAATCCACCTCTTGGTTTAGATCTTATGTCCTCGAATATTTCTGCGAAAAAGGTTTGAGTTTCAGGAGGAAGAAATAATTCTATATAATTTAAAAAAGTTTGATCAAAGTTTTCAATTTTAATGAATGGTATTAAGTCAATAAATGGTATCAAATTAAGGATGAAAAGTATGAATGGAAATAATGCCATAAAAAAACTGAACGAAATACTTCCTGCCCTGTAAGTTAAAGCGCCTTTAACAATTCCTAGAATATACATTTCTAAAAGATCATAAATTGAAAATCCATAAAAGCCAGGAGGTTTAATAGCCTTTAAAAATCGTATAGCAGATTTTACAAGTGGAAATTTTAAAAATTTCATTATTAAAATATAAAAGTATGTGGTACAAATATAAAAGGGTTAATTGTAAGAATATTAAAATGGAGAAAAAATCAAAAGCATTTGTAGATTTGTAAAATGGAAATTCAACTATTATTTGTGGGTAAAACCAAAAAAAAGTATTTGTTAGATGAATTAGAAGCTTATAAAAAAAAAATACTACACTTTATTAAATTTTCTTTTATTAGTATTGAAGAGACAAAAACAAGTAAAAAAAACAACATAAAACAATTAAAAGAAAAAGAATATGAGCTGGTAATAAAAAAAATTAAATCTAATGATATTGTTATAATATTAGATGAAAGAGGAAAGCTGTTAAGTTCTATTGATTTTGCAAATGAAATTAAGGGCTATATGAATACAGGAAAAAAAAGAGTTATTTTCATAATAGGCGGTGCTTATGGTTTATCAAATAAATTTTTTGAAAATTTCCCAATTAGAATTGCTTTATCTAAAATGACATTTTCACATCAAATGATTAGATTATTTTTTTGTGAGCAGCTTTACAGGGCATTCACCATTATAAATAATCATCCATATCACAATAATTAATATGCATTTAATCTTTGCCACGCACAATGAAAATAAAGTTATTGAGTTAAGAAGAATTATTCCCAAATCAATCATTATTTGGAGTCTTAATGATATTAATTATTTAAATCCTATCGAAGAAACAGGCAAAACTTTAGAAGAAAATGCAAAAATTAAATCCGATTTTGTTCGAAAAAAATTTGGTCTAAATTGTTTTTCAGATGATTCTGGATTAGAAATTGATTTTTTAGGGGGAGAACCGGGAGTAAAGTCAGCTAGATACGCTGGCCCATCTAAAAATAATGATGAAAATATTGAAAAAATATGGGAAAAACTTGATAATGTCTCAAACACTAAAGCAACTTTTAGATCTATATTTTATTTACATTTAAATAAGAAAACTTATTGCTTTGAAGGACAAGTTAGTGGTAAGATTATTTTTGAAAAGCGTGGAAATGAAGGTTTTGGATATGACCCCATTTTCATCCCAAAAGGATATAAAAAAACATTAGCTGAATTAGGAAATGAAGTTAAAAATCAAATTAGTCATAGAGCAAAAGCTACTTTAAAATTGATTAACTGTCTTTCTGGAGTCTCCTAGGAATTAAATCCTTTCAAACACTAAAGTTTTTTAAATGATTTTTACATAAATTTAAGGCATGAGGAAGATTTGCGTTGGTGTTTTAATTTTTTTTTCAGTAAAAGGATTTTCGCAAAATGACTTTAGTGCACTAGTTGAAAATGAAACTACAGGTTTACCTATGTCTAGTGTACACGTACTGAATTTAACTAAGGTGATTGGTGCAATTACAAATCAAAAAGGAATATTTAATATTTCTGCAGAAGTAAATGATACTTTATATTTTTCCTATCTTGGATTTAAACCATTAAAGATTGCGGTAACAAATGATATGCTAAAATTTGGAAACTTCAAGTTTGTTATGACAGAATTGGCTTTCGCTCTGGAAGAAATAGAAGTTCGCCCTTACCAGCTAACTGGTTATTTGGATATTGATGTAAAAAATACCCCCATAAATACTGCTCAACGTTATAGTATTTCTGGGCTCCCTAATCTTGGATATGAATCTAGTGATGGAAAATTTGGAAACTTTTCTAAAGCTATTGGAAACTTGCTAAATCCAGTAGATTATCTGAATAATATGTTTGGGAGAAATGCTTCACAAATGAAAAAACTTAAGCTAATGAGGGAGGATAACGAAATCAAGAACCTGTTAATATCCAAATTTGATCGACAAGTGCTAATTCAACTTTTAGGAATTAAACGAATTGACATTGACGAAATACTTAGGAATTGTAATTATTCTGATACGTTTATGGATGAAGCTAATGATTTACAAATTTTAGAGGCTATTTCAAGATGTTATGAAGAGTATAGGGTTCTGAAACTTTGACGAAAAACTTTTTAATTCAAAAAAAATTTTACTTAACAATGTATTTGAATTTGAATTAATTGATATTTTATTTAAATAGACCATCATATTTTAGCTATTAAGGACTCTACAAAGCTTTTTTTCCTTGTATCTTTGCAAAAAAGTAATTTGTAATGTCGCTAACTGAACTCAATGCAATTTCTCCTATTGATGGTCGTTATCGCTCAAAAACAGAAATTTTTTCAACTTTTTTTTCTGAGGAAGCACTAATTAAATATCGTTTAGAAGTTGAAATCGAATATTTTATTGCGCTTTGTGAATTAAAACTTCCTGAATTAGTAGATTTTGATAAAAGAAATTTTAAACAACTCAGAAATTTATATGAAAATTTTACGACTGATTATGCCGTTGAAATAAAACAGATTGAAAAAATTACAAATCATGATGTTAAAGCACTCGAATATTTTATTAAGAATCAATTCGATAAATTCAAACTAGGAAAATATAAGGAATTTATTCATTTCGGATTAACCTCTCAGGATATAAATAATACCGCAATCCCTTTATCTGTAAAAAAAGGTGTTGAAAAGGTTTATATACCAATGTTGGAAAAAATACTTGATCGATTGAAAAATTTAGTTCAAGAATATAAGGAAATCCCAATTCTTTCTAGAACTCATGGACAGCCTGCATCACCATCTATTCTTGGTAAAGAAATTCAAGTTTTTGTAAGCCGCATAAATGAACAAAAAATAATGCTATCCAATGTTCCCTATGGCGCTAAGTTTTCGGGTGCAATTGGAAATTTTAATGCTCACCATGTCGCATACCCAAAAATAGATTGGAAAAGTTTTGGTGAAAGATTTGTAGAATTAAAACTTGGTTTAAAATATTCTTACCCAACGACACAAATTGAATATTACGACTCTTTTGCGGCTTTGTGTGATTCAATTAAGAGAATAAATAATATTATTATCGACCTGAATAGAGACATGTGGCAATATATATCAATGGATTACTTCAAGCAAAAGATTAATAAAAATGAAATTGGTTCTTCCGCGATGCCACATAAAATTAACCCTATAGATTTTGAAAATTCTGAGGGAAATTTAGGTATTGCTAACGCTGTTTTTGAATTTTTATCATCAAAACTACCTATTTCGAGGCTACAAAGAGATTTATCTGACAGTACTGTTTTAAGAAATATAGGTGTCCCTTTTAGCCACACCCTGATTGGGTTTATATCTACTTTAAAGGGTTTAGAAAAGTTAGTGGTAAACACAAATAAACTAAATGAAGATCTAAATAAAAATTGGATAGTAGTTGCTGAAGCAATTCAAACAATTCTCAGAAAAGAAGGGTTTAAAAATCCATACGAGGCTCTAAAGGAATTAACACGTTCAAATGCAAAAGTTGATCAAAAGGAAATACAAAATTTCATAGAGGAATTAAATATAGACCAGCAGGTTAAATCAAAGCTTAAATCAATCACACCATTTAATTATACCGGTCTAAAATTGTAGTTAACGAATTAGATTATAAAACTTAACAGTTAAAAGAAATTCAAAATTTAATTTTAATTAATTTTACAATAACCTTATTTTAAAATGATTTACCCTGTAAAAAAAATAATATCTAACTTATTACTAATATTCATATTAATTGGAGTTAGTTGTTCTAAAGATCCAACTAATGATAATGATGAGTTTAATCCGAATTTAGATACGGACGATTTAGAGGTTAATCTTGAAGGAGACCTGCAAATTAGTGATTTTATTTGGAAAGGTTTAAATGAATTTTATTATTGGCAGGAAGAGGTGTCTGAACTTTCTGATGAGATGCTAAATGATGAAAAAGAGTATGCTGAATACATAAACAATAATTCAAATCCTGAACTATTTTTTGAATCGTTAAAACACCCTGATGATAGATTTAGTTGGATCCAGGATAATTATGTTGAATTAGAAAATACTTTACAAGGAGTATTTGCGACTAATGGTGTCGAATTTGGACTATTATATGCATGTGAAAATTGCAATGAAGTTGTTGGTTTTGTAAAATATATTTTAGAGGGCTCAAACGCAGATGGTAGAAACATCAAACGAGGAGATTTTTTTAATGGTGTTGATGGAATAACTCTAAACGATAGTAATTACATCTCATTATTATTTGGAGAAAATCTTAATTACACCCTAAATATGGCTTCAGTTGAAAATGGTAGAGTTATTTCAAATGGAGTAAATGTTGAACTAACAAAAGAGGAAAATTTTAAAACAAATCCTATTCAGGTTAATAAAATTTTTAATATTGGTGATGGGAAGCAGGTTGGTTATTTAATGTATAATCAATTTGTTGCAGATAAAAGTGAAGATTTAAATGATATTTTTGGATTATTTAATAATGAAAATATTAATGATCTTATTATTGATTTGAGATATAATGGTGGCGGATCAGTAAAAAATTGTGTTGAATTAGCAAGTATGATCACTGGTCAATTTAAGTCTGAGGTTTTTGCAGAAGAGCAATGGAATAAAAAGCTTGTATCTTACTTGGAGGAGAGGTTTGGTTCTGAATCACTAATCAATCGTTTCATTGATACATTAAGTAATGGAATTCAAATAAACTCATTGAATTTAGATCGGGTTTACATGATAACGTCTTCAGAATCTGCATCAGCTAGTGAGCTTTTAATAAATGGTCTTTCTTCTTATATTGAAGTTATACAAATTGGTGAACGTACTGTAGGAAAAAATGTTGGTTCAATTACAGTTTACGATTACATTGATAATGAACAAACCAAAAATCCAGATCATACTTATGCTATGCAACCTATAGTTTTAAAAATGGCTAATAGTGATGGTTATGCAGATTACACAGATGGATTAGAACCGAATAGATTGATTGAAGAAGATATAACTAAACTTGGGGTTCTAGGCGTCTTAGGGGAACCATTATTAACTTCAACATTAAACCTTATTTCTGGAACAAAAAAATTATCACCTTTAAAACCAATAATAAATAGGGAGTTTTTGATTATTGATCCAAATATGCTAATTAGGCAAAATATGATTATTGAGAAAAACTTTAATTACTTCGAACCAAAATAAACTTTGGGTGTTTTATTTTTTCAAATGATAAATCAAGAACTAAACTATAAAATAAATCACCACATAAAGAATTAACAAAAAAAGGAATTGCCAGAGTAAAACATACTGTTAAACCTGACCAATTAAGGGGGTAGCTAAAAAACCATACGCCTAAGTTACTGATTAGAAAAAAACTAAATGAAGCTAAAAAAATTGAACTTAAAGAAAGTTTTTTGAATTTGAATCCAATATAAGTATTAATTGCAAAGCAGCTATATATGATAGGCATAAGAGAATGCAAGCCTATATAAATATCGGTTATAAGCATGCATGATAATGGGAAGAATATGGCAAATATTTTATCCTTAAAATGAAATCCTGAAAAAAGTGCAATACTAGTTATAGGAGCAAAGTTTGGTGGGTGTGGTAAAAGTCTAGTCAATATAGCAAGTGCCAGTAAACCATAAACCATTTTTATTTTTACATTATCTACCTTACCCATTCATATTTAATTTTTAAAATTCCAGTTAATTTAAATTATTTAGTTAGATACATTTTTCTTCTAGAATAGAGATCATAAAACTCATCTTCTTTTAAACTATCTATGAATAAAATACTCTCTCCCGTACTCTTCATTTCAGGACCCAATTGTTTATTAACGTTTGGAAATTTATTGAATGAGAAAACAGGTTGCTTAATCGCATATCCTTTAAGTTTAGGTTTAAAATCGAAATCAGTTACTTTGTTTTTCCCTAACATTACTTTAGTTGCAAAATTCACGTAAGGCTCTTTGTAAGCCTTAGCTATAAATGGGACTGTTCTAGATGCTCTCGGATTTGCTTCAATAACGTAAACTTTATCGTCTTTTACAGCATATTGGATGTTAATAAGACCCACAGTATTTAATGCTAAAGCTATCTTATGAGTATGATCCTTAATCTGCTGAATTACATATTCACCTAGATTGAAAACAGGTAACATTGCATTTGAATCTCCTGAATGAATTCCACAAGGTTCAATATGCTCCATTATACCAATTATTTTTACATTCTTTCCATCACATATTGCGTCAGCTTCGCACTCGATAGCACCGTCAAGATAGTGATCTAGCAATAACTTATTATTTGGTATTTTTTGAAGTAAATCAACGACATGAGCCTCTAGATCTTCTTTATTGATAACTATTTTCATTCCTTGGCCACCTAATACATAGGAGGGGCGAACCAGAATAGGGAAATCTAATTTTTCTGCAAGTTCTATTGCTTGATCAGCTGTTTGTGCAACTCCAAACTGTGGGTATGGAATTTTATTCTCTTTTAAAAGTGAAGAAAAACTCCCTCTGTCCTCAGCTAAATCAAGTGATTTAAAACTTGTCCCAATTATTTTCACTCCATATCGGTCTAGTTTCTCAGCTAGTTTTAATGCGGTTTGTCCCCCCAATTGAACGATTACACCTTCTGGTTTTTCATGTTGAATAATGTCATAAATATGCTCCCAAAATACGGGCTCAAAATATAATTTATCAGCAGTGTCAAAATCAGTTGAAACAGTTTCAGGATTGCAATTAATCATAATTGTTTCATAATCACATTCACTTGCAGCTAAAACTCCATGAACACAACAATAGTCAAATTCAATACCTTGTCCTATTCTGTTCGGTCCTGAACCTAGTACCACAATTTTTTTTCTATTTGTCACCTTACTTTCATTATCACTTATGGGGCTTTTACCTTTTAATTTTACATTAGCTTCGAAAGTTGAATAATAATAGGGCGTTTTTGCAGCAAATTCTGCTGCACAAGTATCAACAAGTTTATATACTCTTTTAATGCCATGTTCAATCCTTTTATCATATACTTCACTTTCTAAACATTGTAACATATGAGCTACTTGCCGGTCAGCAAACCCTTTTTGTTTTGCTTCGAGTAACATTGAACTATCAATCGTACTAATACTAAATTTAGAAATCTGTTGCTCTAATTGATATAGTTCTTCATATTGTTTTAAAAACCACATATCTATTTTTGTAATTTCGTGAATTCTTGAAAGTGGGATTCCAATTTGAATGGCGTCATAAATTACAAAAACTCTATCCCAGCTTGCGTAGGTTAATCTAGTAATTATAGTATCATAATCGATATAGCCTTTACCATCTGCGCCAAGGCCGTTTCGCTTAATTTCAAGTGATTGAGTTGCTTTGTGAAGTGCTTCCTGAAAAGATCTTCCAATTCCCATGACCTCTCCAACAGATTTCATTTGTAATCCCAAAGTACGATCCGACCCCTCAAATTTGTCAAAATTCCATCTAGGTATTTTTACAATTACATAATCCAATGTAGGTTCAAATAAAGCAGATGTTGATTTAGTAATTTGATTTTCAAGTTCATCCAAATTATATCCTATAGCAAGTTTAGCAGCAATTTTTGCAATAGGATAGCCTGTAGCTTTTGAAGCCAAGGCAGATGATCTAGAAACTCGCGGATTAATCTCTATAGCAATAATATCCTCTTTCTCATCTGGACTTACTGCAAACTGAACATTGCATCCTCCTGCAAAGTCACCTATACTTCGCATCATATGAATTGCCATGTCACGCATCTTTTGAAATGTTTTGTCCGACAATGACATAGCTGGTGCGACAGTAATTGAGTCTCCTGTGTGAATCCCCATAGGATCCATATTTTCAATAGTACATATAATTACAACATTATCATTTTTATCTCTGAGGAGCTCAAGCTCATATTCTTTCCAACCGATTAATGCTTTATCTATCATAACCTCATGAATTGGAGAAACTTCTAAACCTCTGGTTAATAATTCATCAAAATCTTCAGCTTTATGCACAAAAGAAGCTCCTGCTCCACCAAGCGTATATGAGGCACGAATTACAAGAGGAAAGCCAAATTGCTGAGCAATTTCTTTTCCCTTTAAATAAGAATTAGCCGTAGCTTGTGGTGCCATCCCTACACCAATTTTAGTCATTAACTCTCTAAATTGTTCTCTGTCTTCAGTAATCTGAATAGCATCAATATCAACCCCAATAATTTTTACATTAAAGTCATCCCATATACCTTTATCTGCTGCTTCAATACAAAGATTGAGAGCAGTTTGCCCTCCCATAGTTGGTAATACAGCATCAACATTGTGTTTTTTTAGAATCTCTATTATAGATTTTGTATTTAATGGTTTAAGATAGACGTGATCAGCCATTGTGGGGTCTGTCATAATAGTAGCTGGATTGGAATTTATAAGAATGGTTTCAATACCATCTTCCCTTAAAGATCTTAATGCTTGTGATCCTGAATAATCAAACTCACATGCTTGACCTATAATAATTGGGCCAGAACCTATAACAAGTATACTTTGAATAGAATTGACTTTTGGCATGATTATAATTTAAATAAAAAAAAAGGTGCTACCAATGAAAAAGTAACACCTTTATAATAATAGTATTTTGTCATTTATTTTTTATGTCTTGGTTCAGAGGAGACTGACAACTTTTTTCTGCCCTTTGCGCGCCTAGAAGAAAGGACTTTTCTTCCGCTAGCAGTTGCCATCCTTTCTCTAAAGCCGTGCTTATTTTTTCTTTTCCTCTTCGAGGGTTGAAATGTTCTTTTCATAATTTATTTTGACAGAATTTTGAGTCAACTAAAGTCAGCCAAATATACGACAACTTTTTTTTCATCCAACTATCATAAAAAACATTTAGCTTTTCTTTTTTTTTAACTTTGAAAAAAAAGAAAATGTTTCCAAAAATTTTAAAATTATTCCTATCGTCTCTATCATTAGGTTACGCCATACATCAAATAATCGACGATTATATTGGAAATGGTATTATGATGATAATTGTATCAGGATTGTTGATACTTTTATATTTCAAAAATGAAATAATTTTTTTAGCTTTTCTAAGGTTGAGAAAGCAAGACTTTATCGGTACTGAAAAGTGGCTTATGCGAATACCTAATATTAAGAGAAATTTGGTTCGAAAACAGCAAGGTTATTACAACTATCTCTTTGGAATTATTCATTCACAAAAAAACCTTACTCGAGCAGAGAAATATTTCAAAACTGCAATTAAACTCGGATTATCTATGAATCACGACCTCGCTATGGCAAAAATGAGTCTTGCAGGTATTTATTTACAAAAAAGAAGAAAAAGGGAAGCTCAGCTACTATTAAATGAGGCCAAAAAGCACGATAAACATGGAATGCTAAAAGGTCAAATGAAAATTATTCAGCAACAAATGAAACGCATTTAATAATTATAATCTAAGGGTATTTTTATTTGATATTTTTTCCTTGACTTGTTATTTAAATGATTTTGTATTAACCATGGGTTAAAAATTTTCAAAAGCTTGTAATTGACACCTTGTTCCTCAGCGAAAAAGGCAATATTTGGAATTGGAAGATCCCAATTAATTATTTTGACGGGTGTGGATTTATACAAATCAGATTGTTCAAAAACAAACCCATAATTTTTTGGATTTAACATGATCAATTTAATTGCAAGTATTCGGAAAATATACCGTCTAGTTTCACTATTTAGTAAAAGATCATAATAACTTTTAACTTTTTGTCTAAGTAATTCCTTTTCAAGGCCATAAATACCTCTGTTAAAAGATGCTGCTGTTAAGGTCCAATTTCCAAATTTTTTTTTTGCCTTCTTTAAATATTTACAAGCTACGCGAGTAGATTTCTCTATGTGATATCTTTCATCAACATTACTGTTTACCTCTAATCCAAATTCTTTTGCAGTATGAGGCATTAATTGCCAAAATCCCTTTGCTCCTCTTGGTGAACGTGTGTTTTCTAAACCACTTTCAGCAACTGCTAAGTATTTAAAATCTTCCGGAATACCCTCTTCATTTAATATTTCCTCAATTATGGGAAACCACTTATTTGCTCTTTTTATCAAGAGCATCATATTTGATTGCCAATATGTATTGACTAATAATTCTCTATCAAAGCGTTCTTTTATATCAGGAGAACTAATTGGTACACTTTCTCCACAAAAATTTAAATTATTAGGGGTTTTAAGTGCAAATACTTTTAAAGTGTTTTTATTATTTAAAGTAATAGGAATCTCAGATTCTTGACTTCTTAAATGAAAGCTTAAGGAAAAAGCTAATAAAACCAGAAAAATATAAGGCATGCCTTTAGAAATTATATAAGAATTCATTTTATTTAAAAATAATCATTTTTGAAGTATTGCTGGCAACTCATTATTGAACCAAATTGATTTTGTAATTATAACAGCATGTCCTCCTTTTATTTTAATAAAATGATTAATAAGGTTTTTAATTGGAAAAACTGTGTCAGAGTCACCATGAATATGTATAAGTTTGTTTGAAAATTTATTTTGATCCCAATTAACCAATGCATTAATTGCCCAATTTAAATATTCTGAATTTCGCTCTGAAAGATACCTTTGATAAAGAGCTACACGTTTTTTAATTCCTTTACCAAATGCAAAAATTGCTAAATGATCAATATTTTCGATCAATTGAGTTGGAAGAAGTTTATGTGCATTAGTTCTTTTTGCCATTTTCATCGGTAATGGGAGTTCTTCTTTAGACTTTATGCTTGACACTATTACTATTTTTTTAACAGAAATATGTTTTGCCATTTCCTGGACTAATATACCTCCAAAGGATACACCCAATAGAATTGGGTTTTTATGAACAACACGCAGACACATTCTTTTTGCGTAATCACCTAGAGGTTCGTCCTTTAAAGGGGGTATCCAACTCAAAGGATGAATTTTGAAATTCATAGGTAATTTTAAATACTCAAAAATTTTTGGACTTGCAGCCATTCCAGGCATACAATATATGTGAATTGGTGTCATTTTGTCAATTCAAATCATTTCTTTTTTGGTTATTTTTTGTATTTTAGCTATCCCTAAAAAACAAATTTAATCAACTACATCAAATAAATAATCAACCATTATGATTATAGATAATTTAACTTTAGTAAATAACGAGTTCCTTAGACAGTTTGAAGTTAAAATTGAAGAAAGCCTTGCAAGAATAGAATATTCAGAACAAGAGAGAAAAATTTTTCTTACAAAATTACACATTCCTAAAAAAATTGAAAATAAAGAATTCGAAGAAGCCTTTATTAGTAAAGTTCTTGAGTTTATTTCTGACAGAAATCTAAGGGTAGTCCCAACTTCTCCCAAAATAGCTAGATTTGTTAGAACTAATCGTAGATATAAACAATTACTCCCTGTGGGAATAAAGCTTTAAATAGAATTCTCAATTCTAACGAACCCATCCTCATCAATTCTATCAAGTTTAACTGTTAGCATGGTATTCACCAAATTTGGATCCCACGGCATTCTTGTTCTGATATAATTTTCTGTGTAACCAAATATGTAACCTTTTTTATTCTCACTTTCAAACAAAACCTTATGATTTTTTCCGAGCTGGGATTCATAAAAATATCGTCGTTTTTTTATAGATAATGATCTTAATATTTTGCTACGTTTATTTCGAGTTGATTTATCTACTTTGTGTTTAATTTTAATTGCTTCTGTGCCATCTCTCTCTGAATAAGTAAATACGTGGAGATAAGAAATTTCCAAACCAGAAAGATAGTTATAAGTCTCTAAAAAATCCTCTTCTGTTTCACCTGGATAACCAACTATAACATCAGCACCTATACATGCGTCAGGGATTAAGGATCTAATTTTCCTTATTTTTTCAGAATATAGTGAAGATAAGTATCTTCGTTTCATACTTTTTAGAATTTTATCACTACCACTTTGCAAAGGAATATGGAAATGTGGCACAAAATGCTTACTATTCGCAACGAACTTGATTATGTCTTCACTCAGTAGGTTAGGCTCAATTGATGATATACGAAAACGATAAACAGATTTTAAATTATCTAAACCTTTAATAAGGTCTAAAAATGTGTGCTCATGTTTTTTATTTCCAAACTCACCTTTTCCATAATCTCCTATGTTGACTCCTGTAAGAACTATTTCCTTTAATCCTCTGTCACCAATTTTTTTGGCATTATTAATTATATTCACTAATGAGTCACTCCTGGAGATTCCCCTTGCTTTAGGTATTGTACAATATGAGCATTTGTAATCACATCCGTCTTGAATTTTTAAGAAAGCTCTTGATCTTTCATTTATAGAATAACTGGTCTCATAAAAATTTGCTTCTTCTATTTCACAGGAATATATTTCTGTAAATTCTCTTTTTTCAAGGTTCCTAACGAATTCGATTAATTTAAATTTTTCGGTTGCCCCAAGAACTAAATCTACACCATCTAAGGAGGCAATTTCATCAGGCTTTAATTGAGCGTAACATCCAATAGCCGCAATAAATGCATTCGGATTTTTTTTAAGGGCTTTCTTTACCAATACAGTAAGCTCTTTGTCTGCATTTTCAGTTACTGAACAAGTATTGATTACATACAAATCTGCAAAGGAATCAAATGTAACAACCTGATAATGTGAAGAAGTAAATTCTCTTGAAATAGTTGATGTTTCAGAAAAATTGACTTTACAACCAAGAGTGTAAAAGGCAACCTTTTTTAAGTTTACGTTTTTTTTATCTGCAAAAGGAACAATTTTTTCCATAACCATTATAAAGCTGTAAATTCAAGGCAAATATATTAACAAAATTTTCATGCCTAAGTTACTTTCGATTCAATATTCAATTAATTTTTATCTAGTATTATTTTTTTTATTTCTTAATTGTACTAACTCAAAAAATATCGAAAATAGAACCGTATTTCGTTACAATGAGTACAGAAATATTACATCCCTGGATCCTGCTTTTTCAAGAAATCCGCAAAATATATGGCCAATTAATCAATTATTTAATGGTCTAGTTCAATTAAATAAGGATTTAAATATTGAGCCTGAGATCGCTAGTTCATGGAAAGTAAGTTCTGACGGTTTAATTTACACATTTTATCTTCGAAATGATATTTACTTTCATGAATCGCCTCTTTTTGGAGAGAGTAAAACAAGAAAGGTGGAAGCGAAAGATTTTGTTTTCAGTTTTGATCGATTAAAAGATCCTGATATTGCATCTCCTGGAAGTTGGATTCTCCAGAATGTAAAAAATTACGAAGCGACAGCAGAAGATATTTTAACAATTACACTAAAAAACCCATTCCCAGCCTTTTTGGGGCTTCTGACAATGCGCTATTGCTCGGTTGTACCTAAGGAGGTAACTGTTCATTATGGAATAGATTTCAGATCTAACCCAATTGGTACTGGCCCTTTTTATTTTAAAAGATGGGATGAAAATGTAAAATTAGTTTTGTTAAAAAATCGAAAATATTTCGAGAACGATAATAACGGTAATCAATTACCTTTTCTTGATGCAATCTCAATAAGGTTCATTCCAGATATACAGAGTGAATTTATGCTTTTTTTACAGGGAAAGTTAGATTTTATAAATTCTTTAGATGCATCATATAAAGATGAACTACTTAATTATAATGGAACTTTGAAAAGTAAATATTATGGAAAAATAAATATGCTTAAGGGACCATATTTAAATTCTGAATATATAGGCATCTTTCTAGATAGTAAAAATCCAGCAATCAAATCCAAAAAAATAAGAAAAGCACTTAATATTGGGTTTGATAGAAAATTGATGGTGGCGTTCTTAAGAAATAATGTAGGTTATCCTGCAAAAAAGGGTTTTATACCTAAAGGACTGCCTGGCACTAGTAATGAAGAAATTGAATATGATCCCAAATTAGCAAAGAAATTAGTTGGAGATTATATAAAAGAAACTGGAGAATGGCCAACTTTAAAATTGGCCACTGATTCTAATTACTTAGACTTATGTGAATATCTACAGAGGGAATTTCAAAAAATTGGTATCAAAATTAAAATTGATGTAATGCCAACGGCATCATTACGCAAAGCAAAATCATCAGGTAAGCTGGACCTTTTCAGAGCGAGTTGGATAGCAGATTATCCAGATGCCGAAAACTACCTTTCACTTTTTAACAGTTCCAACTTTTCACCTAACGGTCCAAATTATACTCATTATAAAAATCTAAAATTTGATAAAATGTATAAAAATTCATTAGAAATTATCTCAGACACTTTACGTTTTGAAAAATACAGGCAAATGGATTCAATTGCTTTCAGTGATTTTCCAATCGTACCACTTTACTATGACCAAGTTGTACGTTTTGTTCAAAAGAGTATTGAAGGAATGGAAATCAATCCTATTAACTTATTAGTCTTAAAGAATGTAAAAAAATCAGGAGTAAAAAATTAAATATTACTTCTTAAACTTAGAATACTTATTTTTGAATTTATCAATACGTCCAGCTGTATCGACTAATTTAGATTTACCTGTGTAATAAGGGTGAGATGTTCTTGATATTTCGAGTTTTATTAAAGGATACTTAACTCCGTCGACTTCAATTGTTTCTTTGGAGTTGACAGTTGATTTTGTAATAAAAACATCGTCATTTGACATGTCTTTGAACGCTACAAGCCTGTAATTGTCTGGATGTATATTAGCTTTCATCTTGTTGATTAGAATGCAAATTTAATTTTATTTTTTTAAAAACATTAAACCCATGTTTTTTTTTTAATTTCGATACTAATATTTTTAATAAAATTATGGGTGAATCATCAACTTCAATCAAAATAACTATAATCAATTTTGGTCTTATTTTAGGATTAACTTCGGTTGTATTTCAACTTATGCTATATTTTTTTGATATGCATTATAAAAATGATACCACAGCCGGAATCATATCTTTAATAATAATGATTGGGGTTCTTATTTACAGCTTCATTCAATTCAAAAAGGCAAATGAAGGCTTTATTTCCCTGAGTGAAGCTTTGAAAATTGGATTAGGAATTTCTCTTGTATCTGCAATTGTAAGTATTATATACACACAAATTTTGTTAAATTTCTTAGATCCTGAAACTATGAATAAGTCTTTGGATTTAACTATTGAGAATATGCGGATTCAAAATCCTGAAATGCCAAAAGAGGCACTTGAAAGTGTACGGTCTATCCAAAAAAAAATGTCTTCTCCTTTAATTTTTTCTGCTATACAGATAATTTTTGCATTATTTTTTGGATTTGTAATATCTTTAATTGGTGGCCTAATAGTAAAAAAATCAAAACCTGAGTAAGTCAAATTTTGTAGTTTTGCTTTATGCAAAATTCTACTTTAGTTTCTATTGTAGTTCCCCTTTTAAATGAAGAGGAATCACTTGTAAAACTTAGCAACTGGATTTTTGAATCACTTAAAAAATCTAGTTTTAGCTTTGAAATTATTTTTGTGGATGATGGTAGTGATGACTCGTCCTGGGATATTATTGTAGAGCTATCTAAAAAGTTCAAAAATATAAGTGGTATTCGTTTCACAAAAAATTATGGAAAGTCACAAGCTTTACATGCTGGTTTTAAAAGTTCGAAAGGTAATTTTATTATTTCACTAGATGCTGATCTCCAAGATTCACCTGAAGAGATACCTAAAATGATTGATCTTCTAGAAGACGGCTATGATCTAATCTCAGGATGGAAAAAAAAACGATATGATTCCATTTTGTTTAAAAACTTACCTTCTAAACTTTTTAATTGGGCAGCAAGACGTGTTTCAGGAATAAAATTACACGATTTTAACTGTGGTATTAAAGCTTACAAAAGTGAAGTGGCAAAATCTATCAATATTTATGGTGAAATGCATCGATTTATTCCAGTTCTAGCTGCACAAAAGGGATTCAATAAAATTGGAGAGCAAATTGTAAAACACCAGGCACGTCAGTTTGGAAAAACAAAATTTGGTTCAGATCGTTTTTTTAAAGGGTTTTTTGACCTTCTGACTATTTGGTTTATAAATAAGTTTGGTAAAAGACCTATGCACTTTTTTGGTTTGTGGGGTAGCTTTATGCTGCTTATCGGTTTTGCATTTACAGCTTATCTTGGATTTGAAAAGCTTTTTTTATTTAAAGAAGCTAGGCTAATCACTAGTCGACCAGAATTCTATATTTCTCTTACTCTAATGCTATTGGGCAGCCAATTTTTTATAGCTGGATTTTTAGGTGAAATTATTCTAAAAAGCAGAAAGAATAATGATGAATATAAAATTAAAGAACAAACATTATAAATGAATTTAGAAGAAACGATTTTAGAATGGTTTTCACCACCATTTGACAAAAATGTTAGAGATGCCATACTCTCGTTAAAAAAAGAACCAAAAAAATTAGAAGATGCCTTCTACACTTCTTTAGAATTTGGGACAGGTGGTATACGCGGAATAATGGGTGTTGGAACTAATAGGATCAATAAGTATACCCTTGGAAAGTGTACTCAAGGATTATCAAATTTCTTGAAAAAGAAATATTCAGGTGAAAAAATTAAAGCAGTAGTTGCCTATGATTGTCGTAACCAAAGTAAAAGTTTTGCACATAATGTTGCAGACGTATTAACTGCAAATGGAATTTACTGCTATTTGTTTAGTGACCTGAGACCAACACCTGAATTATCCTTTAGCATCAAATATTTAAAAGCAAACTGTGGTATTGTACTAACAGCATCCCACAACCCCCCTGAATACAATGGATACAAGGTATACGGCGAAGACGGAGGTCAACTAGTTCCTCCCGATGACATTTTAGTTACAAAAGAAATTAATAAAATTAAATACAACACAATTTTATTTAATAGAAATAAAAAACTACTAAAATATATTGATAATCAGATTGATAATGAATATTATAAAATTGTTATTCAAGAAGCTCAAATGCATAAAAAAAATAAAGATGAGCTAAAGGTTGTTTTCACTCCAATTCATGGTACATCCGTAACTGCTATTCCACAGGTTTTAAAAAAAGCAGGCTATAAAAAAATTTATATAGTTAAAGAACAAGAAAAGCCTGATGGTAATTTCTCTACTGTGAGTTCCCCAAATCCAGAAGAAAGAGAATCACTTAAAATGGCTGTTGAACTAGCAGAGAAGAAAAATGCAGATATTGTTATTGGAACAGATCCCGATGCAGATCGATTGGGAATTGCTATTCGCAATTCGAAAGATGATTGGTATTATCTCAATGGTAACCAGATAATGACTGTTTTAACTGAATATTTACTTTCTAAAAAAAAGATAAATAAAAAATTAAATTCCAAGAATTTTATTGCATCAACTATAGTTTCTTCTCCAATAATTAAAATTATAGCAAACGCATATGGTATAAAATACAGGTGTTGTTTAACAGGGTTTAAATGGATTGCTAAACTTATTAAAGATCATCCTGAATTAGAATTCGTCTGCGGTGGAGAAGAAAGTTTTGGATTTTTAGTTGGAAATAAAGTTCGAGACAAGGACGCTATTTCAGCCTCATTACTTGCATGTGAATTAGCATCAGAACTGAAATCTCAGAATAAAAATATCTACGAATTTTTAATAGAATGTTATAAAAAATATGGTATTTATAATGAAAGACTTAAATCCATAAAAAAGGAAGGTAAAGCGGGTTTAGAGGAAATAAAAAATATAATGAACAAATTCAGAAAAAAACCACCTCTGCAAATAGCCGGGATTAATACACTTAGAGTAGAGGATTATTCTCAAAGAACCATATTAAATTTGAAAAGTGGAAAAAAAGAAAGTATTTCACTTCCAAAGTCAGATGTTTTAATATTTATTTTAGAAGATAAAAGTAGAATCGGACTGAGACCAAGTGGTACTGAACCAAAGATAAAATTTTATTTTTCTGTTTCTGACAAATATAAACCAAACGATACATGGGAAAAACAACAAGAAAGACTTAACAAAAAAATTGATTTATTATTAAATGATATCATCTCTTAATGTTTTCATCTTTAATTAAAATACTTCGTTTTGGCTACCCTTATAGAACTTTTGCATTTTTAAACATACTTTTTAATATACTTTATGCGCTTTTTAGTGCTTTATCTTTCGTTTCATTGATACCAATGCTAAAAGTCCTTTTTAATACAAATGAAAATAATTTTGTTGAAGCAAAATATAAAGGTATAATGGATATACACATTTTTGTAAAGGAAAACCTCAAGAACTATTTATCAAGAAGACTTGAAGATGATGTTGAATCAACATTAATATTTAGTGTAAGCTTAGTTATTGTGCTTTTTCTACTAAAAAATATTTGCAATTATTTAGCATTATTTTTTATAACATTTTTAAAAAACGGAATTCTTAAGGATATAAGAAACGCTACATACAATAAAATTATTCACTTCCCAATATCATATTTTAATAGAAAAAGTAAAGGAGATCTTATTACGAGAGTTACTAGCGATGTCAATGAAATTCAAAATTCATATTTATCAATCTTAGAGTTAATTTTTAGGGAACCATTCACAATATTATTTTCTTTATTAGTTATGTTTTTTTTTAGTATTAAGCTTACTCTTTTTGTTTTATTTTTTGTCCCCTTATCAGCTTTAATTATCTCAAGTATTGGAAAACGTTTGAAAATTGATTCGTCAAAAATTCAGCAAAAACAAGGTGATTTTATTTCCATTCTGGATGAAACGATAAACGGACAAAGAATTATTAAATCATCAAACGCAAGTAATTTATTTATAGAAAAATTCTACAGGGCTTCACAGGGTTTTTATCTCTTTTCAAATAAACTATATCAGAGATCAAGTCTTGCTGGACCAGTAAGTGAATTTCTAGGGGTAGTTGCCATTGGAATTTTATTATGGTTCGGTGGAAATATGGTACTAGTTGAAGGTAATCTTTCAAATACTACATTTTTAGTTTACATTGGACTAGCATATAATATATTGACGCCAGCAAAGGGTATGAGCAAGTCTAGCTTTTCGATACAAAAAGGTATTGCTGCTGCTAATCGTATCCAAGAAATTCTAGACTCAAATAGTGTGCTGAAAGACGACGAAAATGCTATACCAAAAAACCAATTAAAAAAAAATATTGTCTTTGACAAAGTGAGCTTTAAGTATGAAAATCGAAAAGTAATAAATAATCTTAGTTTTGAAATCAAGAAAGGTGAAATGGTGGCTTTAATTGGTCCATCTGGAAGTGGAAAAACAACTTTAACACATTTGTTAAATCGTTTTTATGACATTGATAAAGGTAATTTAAAAATAGACGGTGTCCCTTCAAGAAAAATTCTACTAAAAAGTCTATACAAAATGATAGGAACTGTTACTCAAGAGCCAATACTTTTTAATGATACCATATATAATAATATATCACTTGGAAAAATTAATGCAAAAAAGACTGAAATCCTGAATGCTTCCAAAGTGGCAAACGCACATGAATTTATTAAAAAACTTCCAAAAGGTTACCAAACAAATGTTGGGGAGTTAGGTAATAAAATTTCGGGAGGCGAAAAGCAACGTATAACAATTGCGAGAGCAATACTTAAAGATCCTGAGCTTTTAATTTTAGATGAAGCGACTTCTGCTTTGGATTCAGAAGCAGAATTGAAAGTACAACAAGCACTTGATAAATTAATGAAAAACAGAACTTCTTTGGTTATTGCTCACAAAATTTCAACAATTAAAAAGGCTGATAACATTTTGATTTTAGATAAAGGCAAAATTGTTAATTCGGGAAAACATGAAGAACTATTAGTAAAAAGTAATTATTACAAAAGTTGGGTTGAAAAACAGCAAATAGATTAAACCTCAAATTTTGATAATGTATCTCAGCAATAATGAAATTATATAGAAATCTTGCCAATGGAATAATAGAAGGAGTGCAAGAAGTTCTTGGAAATAGAATGGCTTTGAGACCCACGCTTAAAAATATTTTAATAAAAAACCGTAAATGGGGATCTAATGACAGGAGATTGGTTGGTAAAGGAATAATAGAGATAATAAGGTGGAAAAGAAAATTTGATCTCATTGGAAAATTAAATGTTAAATCAAAAAATTACTACAGAAACCTATTAGTTGTTTGGAGTATTTATAATGATATTGAGTTAGAAAATTGTTTTACTTTTTCTGATTTACAAAAAAATAATATTCACGATCCCTTATTAATAAAAAAATCCAAAAGAGTCTTTAAAAATTCTATCCCTGATTGGCTAGATAATTTAGGAATGAAAACCTATGGGAAAGTTATTTGGGAGAAAGAAATTCAAACTTTAAACAGACCGGCAAAATTATTCTTAAGAACAAATACCTTAAAAACTAATGTAAAAAAACTCCAAGCTTATTTAAATGAAAACCATAAAGTAAATACAGATAAAGTTTCAAATATTCCAAATGCTTTAGTTGTAAAAGAAAATAAAATATTAACTCATTTAGATATTTATAAAAAGGGATGGTTTGAAGTTCAGGATTTGAATTCACAAAAGATATCAATTTTTACAAATCCAAAACCAAATATGCTAGTAATTGATGCATGCGCAGGTAGTGGGGGAAAGACTCTTCATCTTGCTGCAATTATGAAAAATAAGGGTAAAATAATAGCTACTGATTCTTCAGATAGAAAAAGAAAACAACTTGAAAAACGGTTGGAAAGAAACGGTGTTTCTATAGTGGAATACCTAAATAGTGAAAATAAAGACTTTTTTAAAAAATATATTAATTCAGCAAATATTGTAGTTATCGATGCCCCTTGCAGTGGACTTGGTGTTCTAAAAAGAAATCCTGCTGCAAAATGGCACATGAACCCGAAAAGCATCAAACAATTAGTTGGCATTCAAAAGCAAATTCTTTATAAATATGCTACTCTTGTTAAAAGCGGAGGTAATCTTATATATGCTACTTGTTCAATTTTCCCAAATGAGAATCAGAACCAGATTAAAAAATTTTTAAAATCTAAGATTGGACTTGAATTCAATTTAGAAAAAGAGGAAGTTTTACTAACCCAAAATACTGATGGGGATGGATTCTATGTTGCAAAATTATTAAGGTATTAATATTTAATTCAATTGTGAATAACTCTACAACAACTTAGGAAATATATAGAGTTATTGAAGAAAAAATTTTCCATAAAAAAGCTATTTTTATTCTTCAAAGGTTATACTTATGCTATTGTTTTTTGGCAAGAAAAAAACCAAGATTTTTGTAGTCCAAACATATACAGACCTTTCAGCCATAAATATCAAAAAACTTGAGTGGCTTTTTGGGGAAGTACCATTTATAAATTCACGAGAAATTAGAGGTTCTTTTATTGGCCCTAGACCTTCGATGATTTCGCCTTGGAGTACCAATGCTGTAGAAATTACTCAAAATATGGGAATAAAAGATATCCTTCGAATCGAAGAATTCCATTCAAGATCAGAAGTAAAAAATGTTGACCCCATGCTGTATTCAGAATTCAAAGATTTGAATCAAAGCATTTTTGATATTGACATAAAACCTGATGACATAATCAAGATAAAAGATATCGCTCAATATAACTTAAAAGAAGGGCTAGCTTTAAGTGACGATGAAGTTAAATATCTTAATGATCTTTCTAAAACTCTGGGTAGGCTTCTAACAGACTCTGAAGTTTTTGGATTTTCTCAAGTTAATTCAGAACACTGTCGGCATAAAATTTTTAATGGTAGGTTCATAATTAATGGAAAGCCAAAGAAAAATAGTCTTTTTGAATTAATTAAAAAAACATCAAAGAAAAATCCGAACAATATAGTATCAGCATACAAAGATAATGTCGCTTTTATTGAAGGACCCGAGATTGAACAATTTGTCCCAAAGGACCCTAGCAATCCTAGTCACTTTTTTAAAGAAAAAATTAAAAGTGTTATTTCACTAAAGGCAGAAACACATAATTTTCCCACTACTGTAGAACCTTTTAATGGTGCAGCTACAGGATCAGGTGGTGAAATAAGAGATAGATTGGCTGGTGGAAAAGGTTCTTTACCATTAGCAGGAACTGCCGTTTACATGACCTCATATTCTCGTATCCAAAAAAATTTCAAAAAAAGTTCATTTGCTGAACGTGATTGGCTTTATCAAAATCCAACAGATATATTAATTAAAGCTTCTAATGGAGCTTCTGACTTTGGAAATAAATTTGGACAACCACTTATAGTAGGTTCTATATTAACTTTTGAGCATAAAGAAAACAACCAACTATTCGGATATGACAAAGTTATAATGCTTGCAGGTGGAGTTGGTTATGGTAAAAAAAATGAAGCAGAAAAAGGTATTTCAAAAAAAGGCGATAAGATTATAATCTTGGGGGGAGATAATTATCGCATTGGAATGGGTGGTGCTGCTGTTTCTTCAGCTGACACTGGTAAATATGGTAATACACTTGAACTCAACGCTATTCAGCGTTCAAACCCAGAAATGCAAAAACGAGTTTCAAATGTTATTAGAGCTCTAGTAGAAAGTAATATAAATCCCATTGTTTCTATTCATGATCATGGAGCAGGTGGACATTTGAATTGTCTATCTGAATTAGTTGAAAATACTGGAGGCACAATAGAAATTGATTCACTTCCATTAGGTGATCCTACTCTTTCAGCTAAAGAAATCATTGGAAACGAATCACAGGAAAGGATGGGATTAGTAATATCTCCAAAAGACACTAAAAAATTAAAGAAAATAGCTGAGAGAGAAAGAGCTCCATTTTATATAGTAGGTGAAGTTACAAGTGATGAAAGACTTGTATTCAAAAACGATAATAAAAAAGAAATTCCAATTGATTTGGATCTTTCCGCTCTATTTGGTAGTTCTCCAAAAACAGTGATGCAAGACCTTTCAGTTTTTCGTGAATTTAAAGCAATTCCTTATTCACAGAACAAACTTTTAAGTTATATAAAACAAGTTCTTCAACTGGAGGCAGTGGCATGTAAAGATTGGCTTACTAATAAAGTTGATCGATGTGTTACGGGAAGAGTAGCGCAGCAACAATGTGTTGGTGAGTTGCAGTTACCATTAAGTAACTGTGGGGTAGTATCATTGGATTACACTGGTAAGAAAGGAATTGCCACATCTATTGGGCATGCACCGATTAGTGGATTGATTGATTCTAGAAAAGGAAGTAAAAATGCAATTGCTGAGGCATTGACAAACATTGTTTTTGCTCCGCTTGAAAACGGAATTCATAGTATATCGTTATCTGCTAATTGGATGTGGCCGTGTAATAACCCAGGTGAAGATAGTCGTTTATATGAAGCTGTTGAGGAGTGTTCAAAATTTGCAATTGATTTAGGTATAAATATTCCTACAGGCAAGGATTCTCTATCAATGAAACAGAAATACCCAGATTATGATGTGTTGTCTCCAGGAACTGTTATTATATCAGCAGCTGGTCAATGTTCAAACTTGAAAAATATTATCAAACCGGTAGCCACTTTCAAAGGGGGAGATTTTTTTTATGTTGATTTTGCACAAGATGAATTTTATTTAGGTGGTTCTTCTTTTGCACAGAGTCAAGAGTGTATTGGAAATGATACACCAGGTGTTATGAATGCTGCCTATTTTAAAAGGGCATTTAATACTGTACAAGATCACATCAATGCTGGCAAAATTTCAGCAGGTCACGATATTGGATCAGGAGGTTTAATAGCATCTCTACTCGAGCTTTGTTTTCCATCATTAAATATTGGTATCGATCTTGACTTTTCCTGCCTTAAAGAGACTGATTTGGTGAAAATTTTATTTTCTGAAAAAGTTGGTATTATTTTACAATCAAATTTTGATCTTAAAAGTTCATTTTCAAAAAATAGAGTAAAAGCATTAAAAATAGGTGTTGTAAATCAAAACAGTTTGTTAAAAATTGGTAATAACAATATTTCAATTAATGAAATGCGCAAGGAATGGATGAAAACATCTACTCAATTTGAATTGAAACAAACTGATGCTGAATTGGCTTTACATCGTCTAGATAATGTAATCAAACAGCCATTAAAATTTAAGTTTCCAAGTAAATTCTCAGGAAAGAAACCTATTCAAAAAGAAAAAAGATTAAATGCGGCAGTAATAAGAGAAAAAGGGAGTAATTCGGAAAGAGAAATGGCTTATATGATGGATCTGTGTGGTTTCAATGTTCGTGATGTCCATATGACAGATTTAATTGAGGGTAGAGAAACTCTTGAGGATATTCAACTTTTAGTAGCTGTTGGAGGTTTTTCGAATTCAGATGTACTCGGTTCTGCAAAAGGCTGGGCTGGTGCATTTAAATATAACGTAAAAGCTAAATCAGCCTTAGAAAACTTTTTTAGTAGGACGGACACTCTTTCTCTAGGAGTATGCAATGGATGTCAATTATTTATTGAACTTGGTTTACTCAACGCAAATCACACTCAAAAGCCAAAGATGATGCATAATAAGTCAGGGAAATTTGAATGCATCTTTACAGCAGTTAATATTAAGCCAAGCTCATCAATAATTTTAAAGGGACTTGAAGGAAGTGTATTAGGAATTTGGGCTGCTCATGGTGAAGGAAGATTTTCCTTTCCAAAAGCCGAAATCAATTACCAAATTCCAGCAAAATACCTTTATGAAGAATATCCGTCAAATCCAAATGGCTCAGATTTTAATGCTGCTATGTTAGTAAGTGACAATGGCCGCCATCTGGTAATGATGCCTCATCTTGAGCGGTCTATATTTCCATGGAATTGGGGACATTATCCTTACAATCGACAAGATGAGGTGAGTCCTTGGATTTTAGCTTTTGAAAACGCATACAATTGGCTTTATAAATAGGAGCCAAAAACTTCTTCATTTACTACAAAATATTTCATATTTTGCAATAAAATGAATAAATGATACCAACAAGATTATTTGAATTTATTGAATTCCAAAAGGACAATGTTCCACTTGAAAAGGCTTTTTCTACAAAAAATAAAGGCACCTGGGAGAGCCTTTCTACTTCTGATTTCATTGATAAGTCAAGTGGAATCAGTAGAGCATTTATTGGTAAAGGCATAAAAGCTGGTGATAAAATTGCCATTATCTCAACAAACAATAGAACTGAGTGGTGTTTAATGGATGTTGGCATTCTTTCATTAGGTGCTGTTACTGTTCCTATATATCCAACAATATTATCTAAAGATTACAAATACATTTTAAATCACTCAGAAAGTATTTATTGTTTTGTTTCTGATAAGGAGGTTTATGACAAGCTAAAAGCAGTATCTAAGGATATCAAATCACTAAAAAAAATATACAGCTTTAACAAAATTAAAGGATGTGCCCATTGGTCTGAGCTTTTAGATGAAGGATCAAACATGGATAATGAAAAAAAATTAGTTGAGATGCGTGAGAAAGTAAATCCAAAAGATCTTGCTACTATTATATATACTTCTGGTACAACTGGAACCCCGAAAGGAGTAATGTTAAGCCATGAAAATATTGTAACAAATGTTATTTCTGGCTCAAAAAGATTGCCTTTGATTAAGGGAAAAGCTAAAGCTTTAAGCTTCTTACCGCTTTGTCACATCTTTGAAAGGGTAATACTTTACATATATACATTTAATGGGATTTCAGTTTATTTTGCAGAGTCACTTGAGACAATCGCTGATAATTTAAAGGAGGTTAAACCAAATACAATGACAGCTGTCCCTCGTTTACTTGAAAAAGTTTACGATAAAATTTATGCCAGAGGTGGGGAACTTACTGGGATAAAGAAATCTCTTTTTTACTGGGCAGTTAATTTAGGCTTGCAATATCAACCCTACGGACAAAATGGAATATGGTATGAGTTAAAATTAAAAATTGCAAGAAAATTGATTTTATCAAAATGGAAAGAAGCCTTAGGAGGCAATTTAGAAATAATTGTTTCTGGAAGTGCTCCTCTTCAGCAAAGACTTGCTAAAATTTTTACAGCTGCTGATATGATTTTAGTAGAAGGATATGGCCTAACCGAAACTTCTCCAATAATTACAGTTGGAGATATGAGAAATAATAACCTAAAAATGGGTACTGTTGGTAAGGTGATTGATGGAGTTGAAGTTAAAATAGCTCACGACGGTGAAATTCTCTGTAAAGGTCCCAATGTAATGATGGGATATTACAAAGAAGAAAAAATGACCCAAGAAGTAATGTCTGGTGATTATTTTCACACTGGGGATATAGGCGAAGTAGATGATCAGGGATTTTTAAAAATTACTGATAGAAAAAAAGAAATGTTTAAAACTTCAGGCGGTAAATACATAGCACCTCAGGTTATAGAAAGCCAAATGAAACAATCTCTATTTATTGAACAAATCATGGTAGTTGGCGCTGGAAGAAGAATGGCTACAGCAATAATTCAACCCAATACAGATTATGTAAAAAATTGGCTTAATGAAAATGGTATTGAGTGTGATTCTCTTTCAAAAGCTGTTCAAGAGCCAACTCTGAAAAAAGTTATTGAAAATGAAGTAGAGCACCATAATCAAAATTTCGGTTCATGGGAACAAGTCAAAAAAATTGAACTTACTCCAGATGAATGGAGTATTGATAAAGGTCACTTAACACCTACTATGAAACTTAAAAGAAAGGTTATTGCTGAAAAGTACAACAATTTAATTGATAATATGTATCAATAATTTAATTAAAATTAATCATCAAAATTAGATTTAGTTTTTTACTATGCATGCATAGTAAAAATCACTATATTTGAGTTAATGAAAAAAGAAACTTTTGACAGTGTATTAAGATCAACTTGGCAAATTGTGAGTAAAATGTATAATAAAGAAGCTGGAAAATTTGACTCAACAATGGCTACCGGATTTGCATTACTAAGTATCGACGGAGAGGGCACTCCCTCTACAACACTTGGTCCAAAAATGGGAATGGAGCCTACTAGTCTTTCTAGGCTTCTTAACACAATGGAAGAAAGGAAGCTAATTTTTAGAACACAAAACCCTAGAGATGGTAGAAGTATTTTAATACATCTAACCCCATTTGGTATTGCAAAGAGAGAAGATTCAAAATCTGTTGTTTTGAACTTTAACTCTAAGATTGAAAAAAAACTTAATGAGACAAAAATTCAACATTTTTTTGAAGTTATGGAATCTATAAGGACTGTAGCAAAAGAATTTGAATATTTTTCAAGTAAAACTATAGAAACAATTTAATTATGGAAGTGACAAGAAAGAAAGAAACATATGGAGGAGATTTTATTATCCATAATGATAATTTAAATTCAATTTTTACTCCTGAAGATTTTAATGAAGAGCTATTAATGATGAGAGATTCTGTTAAGGATTTTATTGATAGAGAAGTATGGCCTTATAAAGATAGATTTGAAAAAAAAGACTATGACTTTACAAAATCTTTAATGCAAAAAGCTGGAGAACTCGGATTTCTTAGTGTTTCAGTTCCAGAGGAATATGGAGGAATGGGTATGGGTTTTGTATCTTCTATGTTGGTGTGTGATTATATTTCAGGATCAACTGGTTCATTATCTACTGCATTCGGTGCACATACTGGTATTGGAACACTTCCAGTCGTTCTTTATGGAACAGAAGAGCAAAAAGAAAAATACTTACCTAAATTAAGTTCTGGTGAATATTTTGGTTGTTATTGTCTAACAGAACCCGGAGCAGGTTCTGATGCTAACTCAGGGAAAAGTAAAGCGGTTATATCTGATGATGGTAAGCACTACAAAATATCAGGCCAAAAAATGTGGATATCAAATGCTGGTTTTGCCTCCTTAATGATAGTTTTTGCAAGAATAGAGAATGACAAAAATATAACCGCGTTTTTAGTAGATTACGATCCGTCAAATGGCATTAAATTAGGAGAAGAAGAGAATAAATTAGGCATACATTCTTCATCTACAAGACAAGTATTTTTCAATGAAACCGTTGTTCCCGTAGAAAATATTCTAGGTGAAAGAAATGGAGGATTTAAAATTGCAATGAATGCCTTAAATGTTGGTAGAGTAAAATTAGGAGTTGCATGTTTAGATGCACAAAGAAGAATTACAACAGAATCAATTAAATATGCAAATGAAAGAGTTCAATTCAAAGTACCGATTTCAACATTTGGAGCAATAAAAGAAAAAATAGCAACAATGGCTAGCTCTTGCTATATAGGTGAATCAGCTTGCTATCGAGTAGCTAAGGATATTGAAGATCGTATAGAATATTTTATTTCAAAGGGTATGTCAAATCAAGAGGCTGAATTAAAAGGAGTTGAAGACTTTGCAGTTGAGTGTTCATTGATTAAAGTTGGAGCTTCGGAGGACATTCAAAATTGTGCGGATGAAGGAATACAAATTTTTGGTGGTATGGGTTTTTCTGCTGATACGCCAATGGAATCGGCATGGCGTGATGCTCGTATTGGCAGAATTTATGAAGGTACAAATGAAATAAATAGAATGCTTTCTGTTGGAATGCTCTTAAAAAAAGGAATGAAAGGTCAGATAGACCTTATGGCAGCTGTAATGCGAGCAGCTTCATCAATAAATACTGATGAGGAAAATTTAACAAGTGATGAACTTATTGAAGAACAAAAACTAATATACAAGTTCAAGCAACTATTTTTAGTTCTAATTGGAAATTGTGTACAAAAATATGGATCAAAGCTTGAAAACCATCAACAGATACTTCTTTGTTTGTCTGATATGCTTTTAGAAATTTATTTTTCTGAATCTGGATTACTAAGAACTTTGAAAAACATTGACCGGACTAGTTATGAATCACAAACCATACAAATATATATTGTAAAGTTATATATTTTTGAAGCTCAAAATATAATCAACAAAAAGAGCACTGAAATTATATCTAGGATTACATCAGGAGAAGAAAAAAGAAAACTTTTAACTGTTGTAAAAAATAAATGCTCTTACTCTGAATATCCAGATATTATAAGTTTAAAAAATAAAGTTGCGGATTCATTTATTGAACAAAACTCATACTATATATAAATAGTTTTAATTTTTAAAGTTTTCTATTAAGCTTAGAGTATAAGTAAATAATGACGTCATCTAGATTAAAAATAATCCTATTATTATCGTTTACATTAATTTATTATCAATGTAATGATGTCATAGATATTAGTAAAATCGAAATTACTTTTAATGGTAAAAAAACTTTTTTTAAAAAAAATTCTAAAGCTTATACTGGGGTTATTAATGAGTACTATGATGATGGTAAAGTTAAAATGGAAATGTCTGTTTTAAATGGATTTAAAGAAGGACTTTTTAAACAATTCCATACAAATGGTAATTTACAAACTCAATCTAACTTTATAAAAGGTGAAATTCATGGAAAATTTACTTCATACCATCAAAGTGGTAATCAGCAAATCATTACATTTTATAATGACAACCATCGTCATGGGAGTTATGAAGAGTTTCATGAAAATGGTCAATTAAAAAAATGCGGAAATTATTACATGGGAATGAGAATTGGTGAATTTTATGAATATTTTATAAGTGGAGGCGTTGCGGTTTACAATTATTAATTTAATTTTTATTTTACTTTTTTTTGGATGTAAAAAAATTGTGAATAAAAGTGAATTGACTTTCAATAATTGTAAAGTTTATATTCAAGGAAAAGAATTTACCGGTGTGTTTGAAATTTTACAAGCAGATAAATATGTATTAACTCAAGTAAATAAGGGGGCTATAAAAAAAGAAAAAACTTTCAAAAATAACGCCCTATTGATGGAAAAAACTTTTGATTCCTGCAATAAAGGATATCAAATCATCTTCAATTCTAACGGTAAATTGAATAGCGAAGGGTCTTTCTTTGATAATAGAAGAATAGGTGTTTGGAAAAATTACTTTAAAGACAGTATTTATACTATTGAGTATTAATAGTAATTATCTACTTGGAGTCGTTTGTATTGTCCTCTTCGATTTCTCAAAAAAGGACTAAAGTCAAAACTTAAGTACAAATCAAAAATTCTTGGTGGATAACGATATGTTGTTGTTAAATCCTGAATTGAAAAGGCATATGAAACTCCAAAATCAAAGTTTTCATAAGTCAATCCTGCACTTAATCCCAAGTTTAAAAATGAAAAGTTGTCGAATAAGCCGAACTGTTGATTGATCCCTACACTAAATTCCCCCAATTGAAATTCTTGTGACGAAAAAATATTTATTGATTCGGAGTCTCTTCTCACAGAAGAATAAGCATATAAGTATGAGTATCTTGGCAAAAATCTTCTATCATATGGATTTAAATTAAACTCATAAGCGGCCTGAATACCATAGGAAATTGGAACTAAAAATTCTACATCTGTATCGTATGCAGTATTTGGTTGATTCAAATAATCAAAATTAATCCCAATTAAAAAATCGGTATTATGAACAATGAAGGAAGCTCCTAGATCTGAATAATTTTTGGCTAAAAAAAAGTCTGCTAGGGGATCAATGGATTCTTGATTAATGTATCCAGTTATTGAGTTAATTTGATCTTCAAAGATAAGATTTGAGGAATTTAAATTTTTTGAAACAAACCCTACATTAACAGAAGGCAAAAACCACATCTCATTACCTAATTCAATTTTATAAATATAACTTAGATTTAAATCATTTTTTCTGTAGCCTATATTTGGTGCGCTGAAATTATTAAATTGAATCCCAAGACTAAAGTCCAATAAATCAAAAGAATATGATCCATAGAAAAACTTATTATTTTGTGTTTCATTAGGGTTAATTTCTGTTGAATTATAAAGTAATCCGGATCTATTCCAACTATTTAATCCAAAAAAACTTGGATTACTGACATGCATAAGCTTTGGTTGAGAATTAAATACCATTTCTTGTGCCATTGACGTTGTAATCAAAAACAAGAAAATTATTGTGAAAATTTTACCTCTTAAAATCATTTTAATACTGTGAAAATACCACTTCTCTCAACAACTTGCTCGTCATTTGCCCTATTTAATGGAATAGCTTCAATAGAATATATATAATAAGGACTAAAAGAATCAAGTGGTGTTCCGTCTGATCTTTTACCATCCCAACCAAGAACTGATTTCCCATTTCCTAAGGTGTTAATTACATTTGGACAAGCATTTCTATCAATAGAACCATCCTGAGCTTGTTCCGTATAAATTAAATTTCCTTTGTTGTCATACACATTAAATGTTAAACTTTCAAATCCTGTAAATAATGGTCTGAAGAAATCGTTTAAACAGTCATTATTTGGAGTAAATACATTTGGTAAATATACGCTATAACCTCTTCCAACTATTATTGGGTTCGTAACTGACTCATAACATCCTATTTCATTAAAAATAGTTAATGTTGGATAGTAAGTTCCTGAATTTCCATAAACGTGAGTCACTTGCGTTACACCTGATGCAGTTGCAGATACATTAATAACTTGTGGATCTGAATTATCGCCGAAATCCCATTCAAGTCTTGAAAATTCACCCTCAGATTCATCCGTAAAAGTAACTGTTTCTCTAGCTGGTATTTCACCTGCCTGCTCATAAGAAGGAGAGGTATAAGAGAAAAATGGATCTCCAAGTGCTAAATTAAATTCAACTTCTCTACCACATCCATCATTAGTGGTTACAACTATTTTACCGTATTCAAATGGAGTTTCAATCAAAATTTGGTACGTATCTTCATCCAACTTTGTAGTGTTGCCATTTAAAGCAACTGGAGCCCCGTCATCGAAAGTATCCTCTGTTCCATTTGTATCTATGTAGAAGAAATTTAATGATGAGGAGGAGGTAGACGAGTTATCAACCGCATCCAAAATTAGAAGTCCAGGTAATCCCTCACAAAGTTTAGGGTCTATATAAGGGCCGTCAGTAATTACTAGAGTATTATCGTCATCTACACTAATTTCACCCTCTAACTCGTTGAAAAGATTATCATCTGGGCAACCACCACCGCCTGTTATTCTATATCTATATAAACCTGGTTTTAAATCATTTAATGTAGTAAATCCTTGATAATCGGGTAAATCAATCCATGGATTGGTTGGTGAAGTGCCACCAGTAGGTGGAGTAAGTGATATTTGTGTAGGATCAAGTAATTGCCATGTTATGTTATAAGGCTCTTGACCCCCAGATATTTGAATTGAAATTCTGCCATCTTCTGCACCTAATTCACAGCTTACAGGTTGAGAGAGTTCTTCATCAGTCAACAGACCTGTTACTGATAAAATATCAACATCTCCACTAAATACAAAATCTATTGGTTCTGATTCACATGTACCATCCGATATGACAAGCTGGTAGGTTCCTCGTCCTGCATTAAATGAAGTTCGACCAACGAAACTTGCTCCTGGTTCTGTAGGATCTAATGGAGTAAATGTCCATCTCAAGTTATAAATAACATTATCGTTGTCGTCAATTATAGGGTTACCGCCAAGAATTAAAGATGTATCTAATTCAAATGGATATGAGCTTTCACAAATATCAAATTCATATTCTGTTTGACCTTCAAAAGTGATTGGAACGTATGTTTCTATATCAAATGCATAATCTATTGAACAGGCTGGATTAGACGCATCTTGGGCTTCAACAACGTGCCT
>CENP01005544.1_pt1 | contig 36062 bp, 30 predicted proteins | sample 361281 | NCBI WGS metagenome assembly CENP01 (sample SAMEA2591122, study PRJEB7988) | marine metagenome | biome: marine biome (ENVO:00000447); feature: deep chlorophyll maximum layer (ENVO:xxxxxxxx); material: saline water (ENVO:00002010), including plankton (ENVO:xxxxxxxx) | depth 70 m
TCACCGATCCAAGATTCTGGACAGCAGTCGCCATCACCTGAACAGTCAGCTACATAACCAGCTCCACAGTCTGGTCTTCCTTCATTATGTATTACATAACCTTCTCTGTCATTAATACCAAATGGAGCATTCGTTTTATTTAAATTAAAAACAACACCCTCTTTTGATGATGTCATTCTATAGACTTCACCCTCTTTAGCTTTTAATGAACCGCCGCCTATTCCTAGCGCAGATGAGCGCTCAGATGCAGTAATAACCTCTCCAACTTTTCCAGTTGTAAGGTCACTTTGCTTGATCACGGCAGAAGCGTCTTTTATAGTCGTTATTTCCGTTGGACTAGCAATTAAACCCGTAATAAATAGAGTTGTAATAACTAAACCAAGGAAACGAAATTTACAAGAATTCATTGTTTCCTCCTTCATCTTGATATTTCAGTTACTTGTTAGTTACTTATTAGTAATTTTCCGAGAATACTTGAATACAATATAAACAAAAGTCGTTTAAGTTGCTAATATTTTTTTTGAGGATTTACAATCTGTTACACAAGTCACATTAATTTTTATGAGACTGATTATTTAAAAAATTAAAGTTGTACTTCTTCGTTTAATTTTAAATTAAATTTTTTCTTTAAATAAGAGGATGTTAAATAAAATATGGGCGTATCAATAAAAGCACATAACATTTTAAATGTCCAACCATCTATAATTGCCTGTATGATAGTACCTGTGCTCCACTGGCCAACAAAAAGCACACAAATTACTAAAGTTGTATCAACTAATTGCGAACCAACAGTTGATGCATTATTTCTTAACCATAAGTGCTTACCTTTTGTTAAATTTTTCCAAAAATGAAATAATTTTACATCGAGAAATTGAGCTGACAAATAGGCAATCATTGATGCTGCCATAACTCTCCATGCATTTCTAAAAACGGTATCATAAATATCATTGCTAACAGGAGATGAGTCTAATGCATTTGGTTGGCTTCCAAGCCATAAAAAAAATAGGACCATCATTGAAGCAAAAAAACCAGACATGACAACTCTATTTGTCATTTTTCTACCATAAATTTCAGATAAGATGTCCGTAATTAAAAATGTTATTGGATATGGTAATATTCCAGCTGATACAATAAAAGTCTTAAAACCTAAATCAATAGTAACAAATTTATTTGCAATCAAATTACACGTTACTAAAGCTGCAATAAACAAAGAGGTTAATATAATAAATAAACCTAGCTGTGGATTTCTATTTTTTTGAGACATATTTATTTTGATTTTTAGTTTTTGTTAAGTAGTTTTAAATTAATATATTCAACGCTCTATATTACAATATTATATATATGAAAAAAAATAAAATAACATTTTGGGGAGTTAGAGGTTCATTTCCTACTCCTGAATCAGACAAAATTGATTTTGGTGGTAACACTTCATGTGTATCTATTGAATTAAAAGATCAAATACTTATTTTAGATATGGGTACAGGTATGAAAAATTTAGGTCAAAAAATTGTATCTAATCCAAATTCACCCAAAACTATTAATATTATTTTAAGTCATTATCACTGGGATCATATGTTTGGTTTTTTGATGTTTGCTCCTTTATTTTCAGATCAATATCAAATTAATATTTATGGTAAAAAAGATCGTATTGAATTAAAGGAAATTATAAACCATATGCTCGACCCAATTTTTTGGCCAGCTCAACTAGATGATTTTAAAGCAAAATTAAATTTTTATACAATTGATGGTGCTCAAACAAAATTATCAGATGATATAACTATTGAATCTCAAATTCATCATCATCCAAACGGTGCATTTAGCTATAATGTTTTAATTGATGATAAAAAAATAACCTACATTACAGATTGTGAATATATTTCAGGAAATATAAGTAAAAAATTGGTGTCATTTGCAAAAAATTCTGATTTACTCATTCATGATTCTCATTTCACAAATGAAGATTTAAAAAGTCATAAAGGATGGGGTCATAGTAGTTGGGGGCAGGCTGTTGAAATGGCTCAAAAAAGTAATAGCAAGCAATTAGCTCTTTATCATTACAATCCAGATTATAATGATGAAAAAATTAGCTTGATTGAAAAGAGCGCTCAAAAATTATTCAAGCAAACAATAGCTCCCAAACAAGGGCAAGTTATTTATCTATAATTTTTACCTAAATTATAATTAAATTCCCCTTACAAATGAAAAAAATATATTGTGATATAAGTGCAACAACTCCTGTAGACCAACAAGTAATTGATTTTATGATGCAAGTTCATAAAAATGCTTTTGGTAACCCTTCAAGTGTTCATAAGTATGGACAGGAATCACATATTGTAATCGAAAAAGCAAGAATAGATACCTCTAATGCTCTTAATTGTAATCAAGAAGAAATAATTTTTACCGCTTCAGGCACTGAAGCAAATAATATAGCCCTTGAAGGCTTTATTGAGCCTGGTGATCATATCATATCAAGCACTTACGAACACCCATCTGTTATGAATGTAATTAAAAACTTAGAAAAAAAAGGTGCAACTCTTACACTGATTAAGCCAGAAAATAATGGAAAAGTCAGTCCCAAGAAAATAAAAGATAATATAAATGATAATACAAAGCTAGTAAGTGTAATGTTTGCTAATAATGAACTTGGTTCAATAAATGATATAAATGAAATTGCTAAAATAACTACTGAAAATAATATTGTATTACATGTCGATGCAGTTCAATGTGTGGGTAAAATACCTATTAATTTGAATGAATTAAATATTGATTTAATGAGTTTATCAGCTCATAAATTTTATGGGCCAAAAGGGGTTGGTGCGCTATTTATTAGAAAAGGAATAGACATTAAAACAACTATCAATGGTGGTGGTCAGGAATTAAACTTAAGACCAGGAACTGAAAATATTGCAGGTATTGCTGGGTTGGGTATGGCTATTAAAATGGCCAACGATAATATAGAAAAAAATACTGCCTATATAAAATCACTAGAAAAATTATTTATAGATGGGCTTAATAAAAATAATATTAAATACATTTTACATATTGAAGAGAGAATTCCTGGAGTTTTTGCGATGGGATTTCCTAATATAGATGGTCAATCATTATTAATAAGCTTAGATTTGAAAGGGATAGCTGTTTCATTTGGGTCTGCATGCGCATCAGGAACTACAAAAGCATCGCAGATACTTTTAGATGCTGGAATAGATAATGAAATAGCAAAGAGTACCTTAAGATTTTCTTTTGGAAAAATTCATTCAAAAGATGATATAAATTATATAGTTGAACAATTGTCTATAATTTTAAAACGTCTCAATAAAAAAACTTATGCATAATAATAGTAAAAAAAGAGTTCTTGTGGCTATGTCTGGAGGGGTTGATAGCTCTGTTGCTCTAGTTAAAATTTTAGAAATGGGCTATGAAGCTATTGGTGTTACGCTAAAACTTTGGGAAAATAGAGATAAAAAAACCAATAAAATTATTGATAGTGACTGTAACTCTTTAGATGCGGTAAACGGAGCAAAAATGGTTTGTGATCGCTTAGGAGTTCATCATTACACATTAAATTTCATTGACTTATTTAAAAGTAAAGTTGTAGAAAATTTTTCAAATGAATATTTTTCAGGAAGAACTCCTAATCCTTGCATAAGATGTAATTCAATAGTCAAATGGGACGCACTAATTGATCAATTAGATGTGTTTGATGCAGATATGATTGCAACAGGACATTATGCTAGAATTATTAAAAATGATAATCAGTTTAAACTTTCTAAAGGTTTAGATGAAATTAAAGATCAATCATATATGCTTTGGCAAATCAAAAAAGAACATTTAGCAAAAACTATTCTTCCTCTTGGCGAATTAACAAAATCAGAGGTTAGAAATATAGCTTTAGAATATAATCTTATCAATGCTGAAAGAAATGAAAGTATGGATTTATGTTTTGTAGTAGATGATGATTATAGGGAATTTTTATCAGAATTTGCTCCAGAAAAAATTAAAGATGTATCTGATGGTAATATAGAAAATGAAAAGGGTGAAACGATTGGAAAGCATAATGGATACATTAATTATACCATTGGTCAAAGAAGAGGTTTAGGGCTATCTCTTCCAGAGCCAAGATATGTTAAAAAAATACTTCCAAATGAAAATAAAATAATTGTTTCAAAAAAAGAAAATTTATCATCACAATCATGTAAAATTTCAAAATTAAATTGGATGTTTAAAGAAAAACTTCCTTTAAAATGTAAAGTAAGAATAAGATATAATAGTCAAGGAGCAGAAGCTAAATTATATAAAAAAAATAATTTGCTTTATTGTGATTTTAAGGAACCTCAGTTAGCTGTTACTCCAGGTCAATCAATTGTATTTTATGATAATGATTCAATAATTGGAGGAGGTATAATTGAAGAATAATATTTCAATTATTGTATTAGCTGCAGGAAAAGGTACTCGCATGAAATCTGATTTGCCTAAAGTCCTTCATAAAATTAAAAATAAAAGTATGATAGAGCATGTTATTTTAAATGCTAAAAATTTAAACCCTAATCAAATAGTTGTTGTTGTGGGATATAAAAATGAGATGGTTGAAAAACATCTCGAAAATGAAAACTTAACTTTTGCAATTCAAAAAGAACAAAATGGAACAGCTCATGCAGTAATGCAATGTCATGATTCACTAAAAAACTTTGAAGGTCAAACATTAATATTATCTGGTGATGTTCCTTTGATAAAATCAATTACTCTTAAACAGCTTTATGAAAAACATTTAAAAAATGGTGCGCAAGCAACTGTACTAAGTGCTAAAGTTCAAAATCCTTTCGGCTACGGTAGAATTATAAGAGATTCAAAAAATGAGTTTAAAGCAATAGTAGAGGAAAAAGATACTACTGATATTCAAAAAAAACTCAATGAAATTAATGGTGGAATATACATATTTGATAATCAAATACTTTTTGAAAATATTAATAAAGTTAAAAATGATAATAATCAATCTGAATACTATTTGCCAGATATTTTAGAAATTTTTATTAAACAGAATCATAAAGTTTTAGTTCATCAAATTGATGATCAAAATGAAATTAAGGGTGCTAATACAGAAGAACAATTATCTGATTTAGAAAAATATGCTTAGTAGAAAAAGAAATAAAAGATCATATTATAATAATGAAAATAAGTTAAAAAAAATTCTTAAGAATTATCCTTTGATTTTACTTTTATTTTTTTTCTTTTTTATAATTTATTCAATGCTTGACTATCATTTTTTTGATAAGGCTGAATTGATAGATGCTAGAAATCATAATACAAAAAAAATTAGAAAATTCAATTTACATGAACTCTACAATAAAAAAAATCTTAATCATCATGAGGTTAGGATATGGATACTAAATAATACTAGCCAAAGAGGATTAGCTGGAAAAATGAGAGATTGCTTTGAAAAAGGATATTCAATTGTAGATAAAAAAATTAAAGGTGATTATACAATTTACAAACAAGATAATTTTGTAAAAGAAGATAGGTATGATTTAGGAAAAATTGATCCTGAGGAAACACGAGTATTCATTCATGTTAATATAAATGAAAAACCATATTTTAAAACTCATATTCAAGAATTTTTAAATTTTTCAGGATTTGATGAAAATATATTAGAATATGAGTTTTCAACTAAACTTTATGAACAAAGAGATATAACAATAATTTTAGGAGATAATTGGAACCTTGATAATAATTTAATATATTGCAACGAGCCAATTAATTAGTAATGAGTAATAAAGAAATAAATAATACAGTAGATAAAATCATTGATTTAATGCAAGATAAAAAAGTAAAAGACATAACTGTTTTAGATGTTAAAAAATTAACTTCTCTTACAGATTATTTTATATTATGTACATCTGAATCAACCCCTCAAACAAAAGCAGTTATGGATCATATATATAAAAGTATGAGAGAAGAAGGTTACAGGCCAAATAATCTTGAAGATACTAAATCACTAGAATGGGTTGCAATGGATTACTTTAATATAGTAATACATATATTTAATGAAGAAACTAGAAACTACTATCAATTTGAACGATTATGGGGAGATGCCAAAATAAGGAAAATTGATGAATAAAGATTTTCAAGATCATTTAAATCAAATTCTAAAAGAATTAAATTATGATAATGTAAATATTATTATTCAGATTCCTAAGAAAGTAGAGCATGGAGATTTATCTTCTCCTGTGGCTATGACTCTAGCAAAAAAAGAAGGTAAAAATCCACAAGATATAGCAAATCAAATTATCCATCTTCTAAAAACAAAATTTTCAGATAATTATTCAGATGCATATGTTGCTGGACCAGGATTTATAAATGTTAGATTAAATAAAAATATTTTAACAGAACAAGTAAAAGAAATTTTTAAAAATGATTATGCTTTTGGTAAAAATAATTATGGTAAAGGAAAAAATGCAATAGTTGAGTTTGTAAGCGCAAATCCAACAGGACCACTAACAGTAGCTCATGGCAGGGGTGCAATTGTTGGTGATACAATTTCTAGAATTTTAGAATGGAATGGCTATAAAGTTGATAGAGAATACTACTTTAATAATGCAGGCAGACAAATGCGCAAATTAGGTGAATCTGTTAAATCTAGATATTTAACTTTATGTAAAATTAAAACTTCATTTCCAGAAGATGGATATCAGGGTAAATATATCAATGATATTGCTGAGTCTTTTAAGAAAAAGTTTGGAAATAAATATATAGAAGAAAATAATATTGAAATCTTTAAAGATTTTGCTGAGAAAGAGATATTTGAAGATATTAAACGAACATTGAATATTCTAAAAATTAAATTTGATAATTTTTTTAATGAGGATGACTTATACAAGGATAAAAGTATAGAAAAAATCTTATCAGATCTTTCTGAAAAAAATCTAATTTATGATAAAGATAATGCAACTTGGTTTTCTGGAACAAAAGTAAATAGACCGGTTGATAGAGTTTTAGTCAAAAGTACTGGTGAACCTACATATAGATTACCTGATATGGCTTACCATAGAACAAAGTTTGAGAGAAATTATGATAAAATTATTGATATTTTTGGAGCAGACCATATGGATGCATATCCAGATGTAATGGAAGTAATGAATCAATTAGATTATGACATTAAAAAAATGGAAGTGCTTATTCATCAATTTGTAACTATAACAGAAAATAATAAACCAATAAAAATGTCAACTAGAAAAGCAAATTTCACAACTCTTGAAGAACTTTGCGAAGAAGTTGGCTCAGATGTGGTTAGATATTTTTTTATAATGAGAAATATTAATACACACTTGAATTTTGAATTAAAAATTGCAAAAGAGCAGTCTGATGCGAATCCAATTTTATATTTACAATATGCTCATGCAAGAATTTGTACTATTATTAGAAAAGCTAAAGATTTAGATTTAGATATTTCAAACAATGCTGATCTAAATTTACTTGTTGAACCAATTGAAAATGATTTAATGAATTCAATGATAAATTTTAAAAATATTATAATAAAATCATATCAAAAGTTAGATCCTCAAATTATTTCTAATTATTTAGAAGATTTAGCTGCAAAATTTCATAAATATTATTCAAAACATAAAGTTATTAGCAATGAAACATCTTTATCAAAGTCAAGATTATTTCTTATAAACTCACTTAGAATAGTTCTCAGAAATGGTTTAAATGTATTGGGTATCAAAGAAAAAGAAAGAATGTAAATGATAGATATTGAATTTTTTATTTTATGTTTCTCTTCTCTTTTTGCTCTAATTAATCCGATTGGAAATATACCTATTTTTATTACCTTAACTGATAGTTATACTCAAAAAGAGAGAAATAAAATTGCACTTAAATCAATAATTTTTTCATTTATAGTTTTAGTAATATTTGCTGTGATTGGTGAGCTAATATTTTCATTTTATGGTATAACCATACATGCATTTAGAATTGCTGGAGGAATACTTTTATTTAAAATAAGTTTAGATATGATAGAATCAAAAAGGTCAAGAACTAGGACAACACCTTCAGAAATGGAAGAAGCCGAAGAAAAAGAAGAAATTGCTTATACTCCTATTGGAATACCATTAATAGCAGGACCAGGTTCTATTGCTTCAATTATGATCTTATCATCTGAAACTAACAATTATGATGAAAGTATTTTGTTATATAAGTTCTATTTGTTTGTTGCGCTTACATCAGTGCTTTTATTAACATTTTTAACATTCAAAATTGCAAAATTTTTATCAAACTATTTTGGTAAATCAGGATTAAGAATAATGCAAAGAATTATGGGTTTAATTCTTATGGTCATTTCAATTGAATTTATTATTAAAGGAATTCATGATACGATTCAAAACTGGAGTTTTTAATGCTTACTAATTTATACTGCATCTTATTTAAAGTAGATTCAAGAGCGTTAGGATTATACAGAATCTTACTTGGATGGTTATGTTTTTGGGATATTTTTAGAAGATGGGATTTTATTAATATCTTTTATAGTAATCTTGGTATTAAAACTCAATATGTAAAAAATTCTTCCTTTTCTATTTTTCATTATTTTGGAAATGATCCTATTTTAATTTATATAGTTTTTACCCTAGGTATTTTATTTTCAATTTTTCTAATGATAGGATTTAAAACAAAATTTTCACATTTTATTACAACTTTAATAATTATTAGCATTCATGTTTCAGTTACTAAAGTAGGAAACTCAGGTGATATGTTTATGAATTGTATATTAATATGGACACTATTTCTACCACTCGGAAAATCAATTAGTATAGATTCATTAATTTTATCCTTAAAAAATAATCAAGAAAATAATTTAGATGAATTAAATGATAAATCATTTGGTATAAATCAACCTAAACAAATCTATTCATTAGCATATTTTGCTATGTTGTTTCAAATTTCAGCTATTTATTTTTTTACTGCATTAGATAAACATGGACATGATTGGACTCATGGTAAAGCTTTTTATAAAATGTTACAATTAGATGGGTTTATTACTGGAATAGGTTATTATATTAGAGACTATGTGACTTATCCAGTTTCTAAATTTTTTACTTTATCAACATTATACTTAGAGTATGCCGTTCCTTTTCTCTTATTTTTTCCTTTTTATAATTATATTTTTAGAATCATTACTGCTATTGCCTTAACTATTTTTCATCTATCTATTAGATTAACAATGAATGTAGGTTTATTTTCTCAGGTAATGATATCAACATTTCCATTATTAATTAATAAAAAAATATTTGAAAAATGGAAGGAGTATGTAAGTCAAAAATATTCAGATAAAAGATTTATTTTATTTTATGACTCTGATTGTGGTTTTTGCCATTATACTGTAAGAATAATTAAAAGATTAGATGTATATAATCTAGTTACTTTTGATCATGGCTATTCAAATAGCAAAATTAAACCAAAAAATTTTGAAAGTCTTTCAGACAAAACAGCAATGCTTTATGAGGTAAATTCAGAAAAATTATGGATAAGACATAAAGCTTTTGGAAAAATAATTTCTTTACTTCCGTTTGGAAAATTTTTCTCGTGGATATTTTTCATTCCTTTTATTTCAGAAATTTTTGGTAAGGTTTATGATCAAATAGCTAAAAATAGAACAAAGATTAGCGTGTTTTTTGGTTTACCAGCCTGTAATCTACCAAATGTTAATCAGTCTAAAGAAAAAATTACAATAAATAAGAAGACCCTATTTACCCAGTTTAAATTGGAATTAGAAAGTATTATAAAAGTTTTAACACCTATTATTTTATTAATCATGTTAAGTGCTTCAATCAATTCTGCTTTAATTGAAAATCCAGGTGTTCAATCATTTTTAGTAAGAAATAATCTTATTGATAAAAATATTAATAATAACAAGAATCAAAAGAGAACCATTAAAAAATCAGGAAACTATTTTAATTGGGATGATAAAAAAATGCTTGAAAGAATATCAAGGTTTCCCAGAATGATACAGATGTGGAAAATGTTTTCACCTAATGTTTTATCTAAGGATAATTTAATAATTGTTGAAGCCTTTCTTATTGATGGTAATACAATTGATCCTTTTACGGGTAAAAAACCTATTTTAGACAATACAGATTTTAGTGTTATAATGAAAAATAAAAGTCAGATGTGGAGAAAATATTTCGAAAACTTTAGAAGATTTGATGCAAACTATAGTGGAGAAAATACATTTAAAAATTGGGTTTTAAATCCTAAAAATACATATTTTGAAAATAAATTAGATTATAAAAAATTAGATTCTATTAAAATATGGAAAATCACTCGACTTTCTCCAAGTATGGTTCTTAATAAGGATAATTCATTTAAAAATATAAGACAACCTAAAGAAGTGAAAAAAGATTGTTTGTCATGTAAAAAAGTTTTTAAAAATAATTTAAGACATAGCAAAAATAATCTTAAAAAGGATAATAGCTTTAGATCAAATAATAAAGAAAGATTACCTCAAAATCTTGAAGAATACATGAAGGTAGTAAAGAGAAAGAATAATAATTAAAGTTTATTGATTGATTGCTCAATATCATTAATTAAATCATTTATATCCTCTATACCTACAGATAATCGTACTAAACCTTCAGTTATACCAAGTTGATTTCTAATTTTTTTTGGTATTGAAGCATGAGTCATTGTAGCAGGATGACATACTAAACTTTCTACTCCACCTAAACTCTCAGCTAAAGTGAATATTTCTAAATTTTTCACAAAATTTCTAGCATTTTCTTTTGTACCTAAATCAACACTTATCATACCACCAAATACTACCTCTCCATTTGGATTGATTTGTTGTTTTTTAGCTACTTCATGATTGGGATGATTAATTAAACCAGGATAATAAATTGAAGATATTATATTTGATTTCTGTAAGTATTTAGCAATTTGGTTTGCATTGAAATTATGTCTATCCATCCTAACATGAAGAGTTTTAAGTGATCTTTGAACAATCCAACAATCAAATGGAGAAGGTACAGCACCAACTGACATTTGTACAAATCTAAGCTTTTCTAATAGTGAATCATTATTTGAAATCAAAATTCCACCAATTACATCACTGTGACCATTTAAATATTTTGTTATACTATGCATAACAATGTCTGCACCTAATTCAATTGGTCTTTGATTATATGGAGACATAAATGTATTATCAACAACTAATATACAATTATATTTTTTTGCAATTTTAGAAATTTCATTTATATCACAAATTTCCATCATTGGATTAGTAGGTGTCTCAATATAAATCATTTTAGTTTTATTTGTTATTGTATTTTGAACAACCTCTAGATTAGTTGTATCAATCCAATGTGATTTGATAGAAAAATTTTTATAAATTTTTTCCATTATTCTATAGGTTCCACCATAAACATTTCTGGTAAATATAATCTCATCACCAGAAGATAATAAATGAATTACAGCAGAAATAGCAGCCATTCCAGAACCAAATGCTACAGCACCAACTCCATTTTCTAATGAAGCTATATTTTTTTCCAGATTTGTTCTAGTAGGATTTCCTGCTCTGGAATAATCATATTCATATTCTCCAAATTCTTCTTGCTTAAATGTCGATGTCAAATATATTGGTAATGAAACTGCCCCGTATAATTTTTCAGGATTTTGACCAATATGTATAGCTTTAGTATTAAATTTTTTATTTTTTTTACTCAATGATACTCCAACCTTGATTTAATAAATTTTCTGCTTTTTTAAATTTAATTTCTTTTGTTTCAGAACCATTTGAAATTTTTATCTTATCATTTCTACCGTACTTTTTTGAAGTTACTACTTTACTTTTACTTGGTTGTGTTCTAGACCTAGGTAGAGATTGTTTTTGAAGTTCTGGTATTCCAGAAATTTTACTATGAGACATTTGCATATTTTTTGGAATACTGCTATCAATAATAATTTTTGATTCATCAACTTTAGTTAGATTGGATCTAAATAGTATTTTTAAAATCTCCTTATTAATTGAATACATCATTTCCTCAAATAAAATATATCCTTCTTTTTTATATTCTATAAGAGGATTCTTTTGACCATAAGCTCTCAAATTGATACCTTCTCTCATTTGATCCATTGCATTTAAATGTTCTTTCCATTTTTTATCAATTTCTCTTAGTGAAATAAATTTTATAAAATGGTTAAATATTTTTTCACCAACATCATTTTTTTTATAATCAATAACCTCATTCATATTTTTTCTAATAATATTTTTTATTGACTCTGAGGATGTTATATCTTTTATTTGATCGTTGACATTTAGGGATACTGACTCTAACAACTCATTATTTAATGCATCTAAATCTATGTTGCTTGCACTACTACCTTTTGAAAAATTTGAAATACTATCATCAATAAACTCATCAATTATTTGATTAATTTCATCAATTATTTCATTATCATTTAAAAAATAATTTCTTCTTCCGTAAATGATTTCTCTCTGTCTATTCATTACCATATCATACTCAAGAACATGTTTTCTAATGCTAAAATTTCTCGTCTCTAATTTTTGTTGGGCTCTTTGCACTGATTTAGTAACCATTGAATGTGTAATAACTTCACCTTCTTCAATACCTAATTTATCCATTACATTGGCAATTCTATCAGATCCAAATATTCGCATTAAGTCATCTTCTAAGCTTAAATAAAAAATTGATTCACCAGCATCACCTTGTCTTCCAGATCTTCCACGTAATTGTAAATCAATTCTTCTAGATTCATGTCTACCAGTTCCTAAAATAAATAATCCACCTAAATCCTTTACTCCATCTCCAAGTTTTATATCAGTTCCTCTTCCTGCCATATTTGTAGAAATAGTTATTGCACCTTTTTGACCTGCTCTTGATACAATATCGGCCTCTCTTTGATGTTGTTTAGCATTTAATACATTATGTGACACTTTTGCTATTTTTAACATTTTAGATAAAATTTCTGATTCTTCAACTGAAGTAGTTCCAACCAAAACTGGCTGACCTTTATCACATAATTTTTTAACTTTTTTTACCACAGCATCATATTTTTCTTTTTTAGATCTAAAAATATAATCATCATGGTCTTGTCTTAGAATTGGAATATTTGTAGGTATTTCAACTACATCTAGTTTATATATTTCCATAAATTCTTGTGCTTCAGTCATAGCTGTACCTGTCATTCCAGATAATTTCTCATACATTCTAAAATAATTTTGTATAGTTATTGTTGCATGAGTTTGACTCTCTCTACCTACGACTACATTTTCTTTTATTTCAATAGCTTCATGTAAACCATCAGAATATCTTCTACCATGTAAAACTCTACCTGTATGTTCATCTACTATTTGAACTTTACCTTGCTGTACAATATATTCTATATCTTTTTCGTACAAACAAAATGCTTGTAAAAGCTTATTAATTATATGAATTCTTTCACTTCTTTCACCATGAAGCTGTTGAGCATCTTGTTTCTTTTTAAATATTTCTTCATCTGAAATTCCCTTAGATTTTTCTATGTCATAATAAATATCGCCCAGGTCTGGAATAACAAAATATTCAGGATTTGTTGATGATAAATATTGTCTACCCTTTTCAGATAAATCAGTAACTCTTGAATTTTCATCAATAACAAAGTAAAGTTGTTCTTCAATTTCAGAGATTTTCTTCTCTCTTATATATTCACTTTCAGTATCGTGGACTAATCTTTTTATTCCCGTTTCTTGATATAAATTCATTAATCTTTTATTTTTTGGAGATCCTTTTGAAGCAATCAAAAGTTTAATGCCAGCCATTACTTTATCTGTTTTAAGTAACTCTTCAGATTCAATAACTAAATCATTAACCATTTTATTTTGCGTGCGAACAAGAGATTCAATTTTATTTCTCCAAGTACTATATTCTGGATTGATAGGTGTATCCACTGATCCTGATATAATTAAAGGTGTTCTTGCCTCATCAACTAAAACTGAATCAACTTCATCTACAATAGCATAATAATGTTTTCTTTGAACTTTTTGTTCAATTGATGAAACCATATTATCTCTAAGATAATCAAATCCAAACTGACTGTTTGTTCCATAAGTAATATCCATATCATATACTTCTTTTCTTAAATTGGGAGGCATACGATCAAGCAAGCATCCTACAGATAATCCTAGAAAATTATATAATAACCCCATCCATTCACTATCTCTTTGAGCAAGATAATCATTTACTGTAACAACATGAACACCCCTATTTGTAATTGCATTTAAAACAATGGAAAGAGTTGAGACAAGTGTTTTTCCTTCACCTGTTTTCATTTCAGATATTTTACCTTGATGTAAAACTATACCTCCAATTAGCTGCACGTCATAATGTACCATATTCCAAGTCATATCAGTTTCCATAACTTTGAAATTAGTTCCACAAAGCCTTCTAGAAACATCCTTAACAATAGCAAAAACTTCAACCATATGAGTATCTAAATAATCTTTTTCTAATTGAATGATATTTTTTTCTATTTCAGATGGTTCAATATTATTTTCTTTTAACTCATCATTTTTTTTCTGGATTAAATTATGAAGTTCTAATTTTAGATTATTAAATTTATCTTTAATATCTTGATCAGTTAAATTTTCGAGTTTTTCAAATTCTATATTAATATCTGAAATTATAGGTGAAATTATTTTTAAATCTTTATCAGATTTCTTACCAAATACTTTTGTAATTACTTTATTAAATAGTGACATTTTATATTTCTAGATTATTATTTTTAAAATCATTATAAATAGAATCAAGTACTCCATTTATAAATCTACTACTTTCATTATTACCATATATTTTAGCAATTTCTACCCCTTCAACAATTGATACTTTGTGAGGTATATCTTCAAAAAACAACATTTCAGTTAATGCTAATCTTAAAATTAATTTATCAATTAGAGCTATTCTTTTCAAATCCCAATTTTTTAATTTTTTGATAATTAATTGATCAATTTCCTCAGATTTATTTATTGTTGATTCAACTAGTTTATAGGAATAGTTGATTATATTTTCATTTAGTATTGATTCACTATTATCTATAGGTGAACCATTCATGTAAAAATTATCTACTATTTCTTTATCTTCTAATAATAATTTCATGTGATTTAAAATCTCATTTGGATGTGTTTGAGACATTACCCAGGCATAATATATTTGAAGGGATAATGATCTTGAAATTCTTTTTTCAATTCTATTCATCTTATAAATTAATTGATTAATTAATCATTTCTTAAGTTAAATGTTTTTTTGTATGGTAAATAAAACGATTTTAGTGTGGCAATTTTCTTAATTCTATCTTCCGCTTGTAAAGCTGCAGCTTTAGTAGTAGTAATAGATTCATTTTTTGCTCTATTAAATATTCCTGACAAAGTATCATATATTTTTTCAGCCTGATTAAAAGCTTTTTCTTTATCATAACCTTCAAGTTCATTTGCAACATTAATTAGGCCTCCAGCATTAATTACATAATCTGGTGCATATAAAATACCTCTTTTAACAAGAGCCTCACTATCAAGTTTAGAGTTGTCTAAAATATTATTTGCTGCTCCTGCAATAATTTCACATTTAAGAATAGGAATTGTATTTTTGTTAACAGTTGCACCAAGAGCACAAGGCGCATAAATATCAACTTCTTGATTTAAAATTTCATCTTTATCTAATGGTGTACATCCATATTTATTTACAACCTCATCTATTTTCTTATTATCAATATCAGTAACATATATTTTTACATCATCCTTTGATAAATAGTCAACTAAATGTGAACCAACGTGTCCTAACCCTTGAACAGAAATCTTTAAACCATCAAGAGTGTTTCGATTAAACCTTTCTTTAACACTTGCTTTTATTCCCATATACACACCAAATGCCGTTACAGGAGAGGGATCCCCACTGCCACCTAATGATTTAGAAATTCCAGTAACATAATTAGTTTCAATTTTAACATTTTCCATGTCATGAATATTTGTTCCAACATCCTCTGCTGTTATATATCTTCCCCCAAGACCTTCAACAAATCTACCAAATGATCTAAATAATTTTTCGGTTTTATCCTTTTTTGCATCTCCTATAATAACCGCTTTTCCACCACCCAAATTTAAACCTGCAATCGAAGCTTTGTAAGTCATGCCTTTTGATAAACGTAACACATCAATCATTGCTTCTTCTTCTGTTTTATATTTCCACATTCTACATCCACCAAGAGCTGGGCCAAGAGTTGTATTGTGTATAGCTACAAGACCTTTTAAACCTGACTCTGGATCATTAAAAAGCGCAATTTGTTCATGACCTCTTTTTACTAATTCTTTAAATAATTTCATTTAATCTCCTATATAATTATAGTAAAGAGCGTGCAATAACTACTCTTTGTATCTCTGAGGTTCCTTCATAAATTTGTGTTATTTTAGCATCTCTCATTAGTCTTTCAACACCTGTTTCTTTTATATAGCCATACCCACCATGAATTTGTACGCATTGAGTTGAAGCTCTCATCGCTACCTCAGAAGCGTAAACTTTAGCCATAGAAGCCAATACACCAAAATTTAGATGATTATCTTTAGCCCATGCTGCTTTCCATATAAGTAATCTAGCAGCTTCAATTTCCATTGACATATCAGCTAATTTGAATTGTATACCTTGATTTGAAGATATAGGCTTTCCAAATTGATAGCGATCTTTTGAATATGAGATAGAATGATTTAATGAAGATACTGCAATACCTAATGCTTGCGCAGCAATTCCAATTCTTCCGCCATCTAACGTTGCTAAAGCTATTTTAAATCCTTCACCCTCGCTTCCAATCATATTTTCTTTTGGTACCTTAACATTATCAAAATATAGTTCACAAGTATCTGATGATCTAATTCCTAATTTTTCTTCAGGTTTTCCACATTCAAAACCATCAAACCCTTTTTCAACAATGAAACATGATATTCCTTTGTGACCTATACCTTTTTCTGTCATAGCAAAAACAAGAACTAAATCAGACTGAATACCGTTTGTAACCCAATTTTTTGTACCATTTATAACATAAAAATCATCTTTTTTAATTGCCGTAGTATTCATATTTGATGCATCAGAACCTGACTGAGGTTCAGATAGAGAAAATGCTCCAAGTTTTTGACCAGTAGTTAACTTAGATAGATATTTTTCTTTTTGATAATCATCTCCAAAATGTTCAATTAAATAACAAACCAAAGAATTATTCACAGACATAATCACTGCTGCAGATGCATCAATTGCAGAAATTTCTTCCATTGCAATAGCGTATGAGATAGTATCCATTCCTCCACCATTCCATTTATTATCAGCCATCATTCCCATAAAACCTAACTTGGCCATTTTTTTAATTTGCTCTTTTGGCCATATTTTTTTGTCATCACGCTCTACAGCTCCTGATAATAATTCATTTTTAGCAAATTCTTTTGCTGTTTTTTGAATCAATAATTGTTCTTCTGATAAATCAAAATTAATCATATATATAAAACCCTCTTCCTGTTTTCTTTCCTAATTGACCGCTACTTACCATTGTTTTTAATAAATTACATGGCCTGTATTTTGAATCATTAAATCCTTTCAATAAAACTTCCATAATATCTAGACAAACATCAAGACCAATAAAATCTGCAAGCTTTAAAGGTCCCATAGGATGAGACATTCCAAGCATCATTATTTCATCAATCGCTTCTTTTGTGGCTACATTTTGTTCAAGACAAAAAATTGCCTCATTAATCATGGGCATTAGTATTCTATTTGATACAAATCCTGGATAATCATTGCATTGAATAGGTATTTTTTTCATTGATTTTGATATTTCAATTATTTCATTAGTTGTTTCTTCTGAAGTATGTATTGTATTTATAACTTCAACTAATTTCATGATTGGTACTGGATTCATAAAATGCATACCTATAAATTTATCAGCTCTATTAGTTTGGTCTCCTAAATTTGAAATTGATATTGATGAAGTGTTGCTCGCAAAAATTGTTTTTTTATCGCATATTTTATCTAGTTTTTTAAATATTGAGGACTTTAATTCAAATTTTTCAGGAACAGCTTCAATGATTAAATTACTATGACTACAATTTTCTAAATTAGTAGATACTTCTAAATTATTTAGAGTATTTAATTTAAGATCTTTAGTAATAATTTTTTTATTAATCTGTCTATCCAAATTCATATTTATAGATTTCATAGCTTTTTCAAGCTGACCTTTATCAATATCAATCAATAGGGTTTGAAACCCAGATTGTGCACATACATGAGCTATTCCATTTCCCATTGTACCTGATCCAATAACTGTTATTTTATAATTATTTGTCATATATACCTTTATAAATCATAATTTTCTATGATCATTGCAGATGCTTCGCCTCCGCCAATACAAATAGATGCAATACCATATTTAACTTTTCTGATTTTTAATGCATTCAAAAGTGTTACTAAAATTCTAGTACCAGATGCACCTATTGGATGACCAAGTGACACAGCTCCTCCATGAATGTTTACCTTATCATAATCAAGTTTTAACTTATCAATTGCAACCATAGGTACACATGAAAAGGCTTCATTTATTTCAAATAAATCTATATCCTTTATATCTAAACCAGATATTTTAAGAACTTTTTCAATTGCAAAAATAGGTGCTTTAGTGAAATACAAGGGTTCATATGCAAATGATGTATGGGCTAAAATTTTAGCTTTTGGCATAATTTTACATTCATCTTGAATAGATTCTGATCCTAATAATACTGCAGCTGCACCATCACTTAAGCTACTAGCATTTGCAGCTGTAATTGTTCCATCTTTAACAAATGCTGGTTTAAGCTTAGCAATTTTCTGTTCACTAAATTTTAATGGTTCTTCATCCGTATCAAATATAATCTCATTTTTTCTAAGCTTAATCTGTACTGGTGTTATTTCATTTTTAAAAAATCCTTCTTTGATTGCATGATTAGACCTTTTGTATGACTCAATAGCATAATCATCTTGAGATTTTCTTGTATAGCTCTCTTCTGAAGATAAAATTTCAGCACAATTACCCATAGCATAATCATTATATGGATCCCATAAACCGTCTTTTAAAATTGAATCAGTAATGTTTTTATGCCCAAAACCAAAACCTAATCTTGCTTTATCAATATAATAGGGAGCTAAACTCATATTTTCCATGCCACCAGATATTGCTAATGTAGAGCTACCTAAACGAATTGATTCATCTGTTAACATGACAGACTTTAATCCCGAACCACAAACTTTATTTATCGTTAAACATTCTGTTCCATATGGTAAATCTGCTCCTAAAGCTGCTTGTCTTGCAGGCGCCTGCCCTAAATTAGCTGATAAAACATTACCCATAACAACTGAATTAATTTTATTTTTATCTAGATTATTTTTAACAATCAACTCTTTAATTACAGTTGACCCAAGATCCGTAGCATTGATAGTACTTAACGAACCCTGAAAGGCACCTATCGGGGTTCTAGTATAATCATATATATATGAATTTAGTGGTAAATTATTTTTTGTCATTATTCGCCTTTTCATTTTTCTCATAAGCATTAATAATATCTTTTACTAAAGTATGACGAACGACATCTGCAGATTTAAAATCCATATATCCAATTCCATCAATATTTTTTAAAATGCTAATAGATTCTATTAATCCTGACATATTTTTTTTAGGTAAATCAATTTGGGTTAAATCACCTGTTATAATAGCTTTGGACGTGATACCCAACCTAGTTAAGAACATTTTCATTTGCATAGTAGTTGCATTTTGAGCTTCATCAAGTATTATAAAAGCATTATGCAATGTTCTTCCTCTCATATATGCTAAGGGTGCAATTTCAATAATTCTATTATCAGTGAAAAATTTTAACTTATCTCTTTCAATCATGTCATTTAAGGCATCATAAATAGGTGTTAAATAAGGATCAATTTTTTCTTTTAAATCTCCTGGTAAAAATCCTAAGCTCTCACCTGCCTCTACAGCAGGTCTAGTGATTACTATTTTATTTACAATTTTATTTTTAAGAGCTGCAACAGCTGAAGCAACTGCTTGATAAGTTTTTCCTGTACCAGCAGGTCCAACCGCAAAAGTTATATCATGATTATTTACAGCATCAAGATACTTCTTTTGTCCATCTGTTTTTGCACATACTACACCCTTATATGTATGCAAAATAACTTTATCTTTAATATTTTCTTTTTTTAAAGTTGAGTTTTCTTGGTCTGTTGAAACAATAAAAGTTTGTAGTTCGCTTTCTTCAATATGACCTTTTGCTTCTATAACGCTTATCATATTATCAAATATATTAGATATTATATTGATTTCATCTTTTTTTCCATCCAGCTTAACTTGAGTGCCCCTCAAAATAATTTTTGTGGAAAATTTATCTTCTATCAATTTAATATTTCTATCATTTAAGCCTGCAAAAGAAAGCGGATCAACTAAACTAATATCAAAAATTTTTTTCATATTCTAATTTTAATTAAAAAGCCCTTTATAGAAAACTTTCTAAAAAGGGCTATTTTTTATTTCTATAAAGCATTGAAATTTACATAATTTTCTTCTTATTTCAAATTGGAACTAATTAGATTTTATGTCTAATCCTAGCTCATCTAATTGAGTTTTGTCAACATTTGACGGTGAATTATCCATTAAAGATGTTGCAGATGTTGTTTTTGGAAATGCAATAACATCTCTAATTTGATTTGAACCTGCCAGTAACATAACAATTCTATCAAAACCAAAAGCCATACCTCCATGCGGAGGAGCACCATATTTAAACGCATCTAATAAAAATCCAAATTTTTCTTCTGCCTCGTTCTTAGATATGCCTAAAATATTAAATATATTTTCTTGAATCTCTCTATCATGAATTCTAATTGAGCCGCCACCTAATTCATAACCATTCATCACAATATCATATCCTAATGATCTAATTTTTTCTGGTTCTGTTTTCAATAAATTAATATCATCTGGATGAGGAGATGTAAATGGATGATGTAATGAAAAATATTTATTATTTTCCTTTTCAAAAAGAGGGAAGTCAACAACCCAAAGTGGTTTCCATGAATTTTTATGAATAAGATTTTCTCTTTCACCAAGATTTAATCTCAACGCTCCCATTGATTGTAAGGTTCTTTTTTTATTATCTCCCATAATAAAAATAATTTGTGAATCATTTATAGATAAATCTTGAATTATTTTTTTTTGAAGTTCATTATCAAAAAATTTCGATATACCTCCTTCAAATTGACCATTTATAACCTTAAACCAAGCTAGTCCTTTGACATTAAAATATGTTTTTAAATAATCTGTTAATTCATCAATTACTTTTCTTGAATAATTTTCAGGATTAGGACAAATAATTGCTTTTGTTAAACCGCCATTTTCTATAACATTTTTAAAAGTGTTAAAACTTGAATATTTTGCATATTGATCAAAATCAATGAGCTTCATATCAAACCTTAGGTCTGGTTTATCTGATCCATAATCATTCATAGCTTGCTCATAAGTCATTACGGGGAATTCTTCATCCAAATTAATATCTAAAATATCTTTCCATATATATTTAATTAAATTGGTTCCTAAATTGATAATGTCTTGTTGTTCTATAAATGACATTTCAATATCAATTTGAGTAAATTCAGGTTGTCTGTCTGCTCGAAAATCTTCATCTCTAAAACATTTTACAATTTGAAAATAACGATCAAACCCTGAAACCATTAAAAGCTGTTTGTAGGTTTGAGGGGATTGTGGTAAAGCATAAAATTTTCCTTTATGTAATCTACTTGGAACTAAAAAGTCTCTAGCACCCTCTGGAGTAGACTTCATTAAAATAGGAGTTTCTATTTCTATAAAGTTTTGTTTTGATAAAAAATTCCTTGTTATCATCGATGCTTTGTGACGAACTATTAAATTATTTTGCAATTCCTTTGTTCTTAATTCAAGATATCTAAACTTTAATCGATGATCTTCCATGGCTGAATTTCTATCATTAATGTCAAAAGGTGGTGTTTCAGATTTATTATAAATAATTAAATTTGTGACTTCAATATCAATCATACCAGTATTAGAATTTTCATTTTTAGCCTCATCTGGTCTTAAAACTACTTTGCCTTCAATACTTATTACATCTTCCAAGCTTAATTTTTTTGCACTTAAATATGAGTTCTTATCAAATTCAGAATTAAATACTAATTGAGTTTTTCCATATCTATCTCTAATATCTGCAAAAATAACGCTGCCCAAATCTCTAACTTTTGAAATCCAACCATTTAAAATTACAGTTTCATTCAATTTTTTTTGATTTAATTCTCCACAAGTATGCGTTCTTTTATTTGTCATTTGATTTTTCTATTAATTTATTTTCTTTAAATACTTTTATAATTTTTTTACCATAATCTTCTAAACTTACATTCTTAATAATATCAAAAACTACTCCATCTTTATTAATTAAAAAAGTAACTCTTTTAGGAAAGAAATAAGTATCCACACCATATGTTTTTGATACTTTAGCATCTATATCAGCCAATAATGGAAAGGTAAGATTATATCTTTTAGAAAATTCTTTTTGTTTTTCTTGAGTATCATAACTAATTCCAATAATATTGATATTATATTTACTAAAATCTTCATATTCATCACGGAACCCGCAAGCTTGCTTTACTCATCCAGGTGTGAACGCTTTAGGAAAAAAATAAATAACTAAATTTTTACCTTTATAATCATTTAATGATACTAATTCATTTTTTTGATTATATAGTTTAAAGTTAGGTGCTTTTGAACCAATATTAATTGTACTATTTGAAGAGCTAGAAAAAGCCAAAAAAAGAATTGCTGATATAATTATTGTTACAAAAAAAATAATATACATTTTCATAAAAAAACCTTAATAAGTATTAGTTAATTTTAACTAAAATATTATCTTTAAAAAAATATGTTTTAAATGTTTTTTTTGATGTTTCATATAGCCACAAATCAAAACCATCATCGTTTTTTATTGAACTTGGTTTTCCCAAGATTAACTCTATCTCATAAAAGCTCATACCAACTTTAATTTGATTAATTAAAGATTTAATTGCTTTTTTTCGTTTTTGTTCAACATAATCTTTTAAATTTAATTTTGTTAATAATGAATTATTGTTTTTTAATTTATCTTCTATAGTTTTAACAAACTTACTAAATGTGTTTTCATATTTTGGCTTTAAAGCAATAATAGTTTTTAGGTAATCCCTAACCAAAATTAACTCATTGACATCAGTAGTATCATTTATATCATTTAAAATTTGAATGATTAATTGAGTATAAATGTCATTTATCTCAATAAATAAACTTGGATCTAATTCTAAGGCCTGTTGATAAAAATCAATAGCTACAGAATAATTATTTAAATTTCTTAAAATATTACCTTTTTTTAGTAAAATTTTTGCTTCAATTTTATCAGTCTCTGCCCATAAATATGGAGATATTTTTCTTGCCTTATTAAGATTTTTTAATGATTGAGAAAAAGTTTGATTATCAATATTTAGGTTAACTTCTTCAATCATAAATTTTGCGATATCTCTTTTATAAGAATCTATTTCAAGAATCAAGGATGGGTCTGCAGTTTGTTCTGCTTGTTTAAAATTTATTAAAGCATCAGAATATTTTTTTTGATTAAAAAATGATAAACCATTATCAAAATACTGATATGGTATTTGAGTGTAACAAAAATTTAGCATTTCTTTTGCTTTATTAAATCTAAATTCATAGTTATAAATATTTAAAAATTGTTTGAACTTCTTTGCAGCATTGATATAATCACCATTTAACATTAAATCAAATGCTTCATCTCCCTTTGTTTTTTTACCACCAAATGCTGTTCCAAAGGTTAAAAATAAACCAGCATTATGTAAATCTAGTCCTAATATTGGACTTTCATCTTTATTGTCATATACTTTATCAATATATGTTCTTCCTAATCTTAATTCAATTCCTAATGAATAATTATATGGTAAAGAGGGTCTATCAATTACATATTTATACCCAAAAGATAAATTTTCATTAATTCCAGAAGCATAAATATATTTTTTTTGACTGAGTGATTCATATATAGATGCATAACTTAATCCAAAAGAATAATATGTATATAAATAAAATTTTGATGAGAATTGAGATATTAATGAAAGATTTAAAAATGTATCATATATTGTTGGACGAAATCTATAATTTTCAGAAGTATTTGTATTTTCAATATAGATCGGACCAGCTGGATTTGATAAAATATTTGAATATCTAAAGCCAGTCCCAATTTGAAAATCAATTAGATTTTGATGATATAATTTTTCTAATAAATTATATTTCATAATATCAACCTCTATGAAATATCCTGCTCTTTCATTAACTGAAGAAATAAAATCATTATTTATATCTTGATTATCTAATAATAATGGATTTGATTGTAAATCAAAATTTCCAGAAAATATATTACTAAAATAATTTGGTCCTCCATAGGAAAATAATCCTATCTTTACTTCATATGGTATCAAATAGAAGGGTTCTCTGTAAGTCATTTTTCTAAAATTTTGATTTATAAATTCATCAATTGGTGTGGTCGACCAATTATCTTCGGAGCTAATCAAGACATTAAAAATAACTAAAACTATTAAAAAATATTTGTTCATAATGTATAAAATAAAGAAATCTTTCATTTCTTTTAAAATTATTTTAAATAATTTAATTTAAATAATGTTTTTAAGAATTTTAGTACTATTAATTCCATACTTCATTTGCAATTCTTTTATTATACCAAATGATTATGATAGCCAAAATTTTAAAATAGGCCTTGTTCAATATGAGCCTGGTGATTGGAATTCTGACCAATCTGCACTTACTGAGCTTATAAAGTTTATTAATTTAAATACTAATATACCTGTTAAATCAATTAATAGAGATATAGATTTAAAAATTAAAATTGGTAGTAATAAATTTTATAAAACAAAATATTTATATATGACTGGCCACGGTGAAAAAAGGGGTAATGGTTTTTGGCAAGGCATAAAATTAAATCAACAAGAAATTAAAGCTTTAAGAAAACATCTTCTTAATGGGGGCTTCTTACACGTTGACGATAATTATAATTTTGATAAAACTTTTTTTAAAGAAATGAAAAAAGTTTTCCCAGATAAGGAATGGGTTGAAATAAATGATAATCATCAAATATTTAATATTTTATATAAATTTAATAATGGTTTACCAAAAATTCATGAACATGATAATAAAAAACCAAAAGCTTTAGCTCTTTATCATGAGGATAAAATTATTTCACTTTACACTATAGAATCAGATCTTGGTGACGGATGGGAATCAAATCTAGAACATGAAAGGGTTACTGGAAAAAAATTACACCCAACTAAAAGATTAGAAGCTCTAAAAATGGGAACAAACATTCTTATTTTTGCATTAAGTCAATAAATATGAAATTTATTCAAAAATTTATAAAATTATACATTAAGAAAAAATTAAAGTATCAGCTAATTAATACTGCAATTAATTTTTTATCAATTTTACTTTCTTTAATTCTATTTTTTATATTATTAGAAAATAATGCCTATTTTGATTCAATTGTAAAACAAAAAGTATTTAGCTTATTTTATTTATTAACTATCAGTTTTGTAATTTTTAGTTTATTGAGAATAATAATTCATAGATATAACATATTAAATAATTCAAATTACAATGAAATAGCAATAGAGCTTATAGATAAAATTCCAACAAAAGATAGAATAGTCAATGCTCTCCAAATTTATTCAAAAATTGATCTAAATAGTAAATATTCATACTTAACTGTTAATGCAGTTAATAAATTAGAAGATGAACTTAAAAATATTGATATAAATGATATAAAATTTGAGATATTTAAAAAAAATATCTACATATCAATAACTTTAATTCTTGCTGCTATATCATTATTAAGCATTAATAATTACTATGATGCCTTTCATAGATTAGTTAAAAAAAATATCAATTTTGAAAGAGATATTCCCTTTTCATTGGTTTTAAAAAATTCTACATTAGATAATTATTTTTACCCAAATGAGAAATTAAATTTAATTGTAAAAGCAGATGGAGAAGCACCAGAAAAAATTGATTTTCATATTAAAAACTTAAATAATTATAAAAAAATTTCATCTAAAAAAAATGATAACTACTATTCTTTAAGTTTAAATAATATTAATAAAGAAACAGTTGTATGGGCTAGCTATACAAATGAACCAATATTTTCTTTTAATAGATATGAGGTATTAACAGATACATTTATTATTAAAATAAAAAAACGGCCGGAAATTAAGATTTTAAAATTAATTATAGAGCCTCCTAAGTATACAAATTTAAATGAAATTTCTCATAATCAAAGTATAAAAAGGATAGAAATTTTAAAAGGATCTATATTAAATATCATTGCAGAATTTGATAAAAATATTAAAAATATCGAATTAATCTTTGACAATGATAGCTCTGTAAATTTTAAAAATAACTCTAAAAATACACATTCTAAAATAGATATAAATAAATCTTTTGAATTAGAATTCAAATTTTCTGATTTTAAAAATAATTACGGTATTCCGATAAAATATAATATAATTAAAGTTGATGATTTGAATCCTATAGCAAATATTAAATTTCCAGAAAATGATTTTAAAATTGAAGATCAGTATATTATACCTTTAGAAATAGAAGTTGCGGATGATTATGGTTTAAATAAAGTAAAGCTTAATTATAAAATAATTAAACCATATTATTTAGCGCAAGATACAATTGTTTATAACTTTAATATTAAACAATTTCAAAATACCAATAAAACTAATTCATTTTTTACATACAACTGGAATATTAAAAGTTTAAATCTTTCTCCAGGCGATGAAGTTACTTACTGGATAAGTGCATATGATTATAAAAAAGACCATGAATTAAATTTCGGAATATCAAATATACTAAGAGCATATGTTCCAAGCTTAGAACAGATGTACTATGAAGTTGAAGAAGAACAAAAAGTAATTGAGCAAAATTTCGATGACATATTAAACTCTGTAGATGAATTAAAAAGTATTTATGATAACGTTTCTAAAGATGTGTTAAAAGAAAAAATAGGGTTTGAACAATCTCAAGAGATTAATAATATGACAGAAGAGCTAGAGCAAATTTCTGATAAGATAGAAAATCTTGAATCAACAATTCAAATTATAGAAGAATTAAACTCAAAGAATGAATTAATTAATGATGAATTAGGTGATAAAATTGAGAAATTACAAGAAATGTTTAAAGACATGTTAAATTCAGATTTAATGAAAGCTCTAGAACAGTTACAAAACTCATTAAATCAAGATGATTTTAAAAAATCTCTAGAAGAGCTTAATAAACTAAATTTTGAAATTGGTGATTTAGAATTGCAATTAGATAGAATGATTGATTTGTTTGAACAAGTTGTTGCTGAACAAAAATTGAATGAATTAGTAAATAAAATAAACGAAATGTCTGATTTTCAAGATAAAATATCAGAAAAAATTCAACATAATCATAATGAAAATAATATTAATCCAATGATTAATACACAAAAAGATAATTTGAAAGATTTTAATAAAAACTTAGATGAAGCTAGTAAACTAACTCAAAATATTGATCAAGTCTTATCAGATGATATTAATAGTATCATTGAAGAACAGAAACAAAATAATATAAAAAATTTACTTAATGAAATATCAAATAATAAAAATAAAAATTCAAAGGCTAATAAAAGTAGTGAAGTGAAAAATAATCTTGATAATATTAAAGAAGAATTGAATAAAATAATAGAGCAATATCAAAAAAAAGCTAGCATAGAAATGCTAAATGCATTTTCTAGAATAATTAAAAACTTAATTGATATGTCATATGATCAAGAGAAATTAACAAAAGATAGTAAAAGTATTAAATCAAAAAAAGCTAGCATGGTTGGTAATATAACTAAAAAAGAAAATATACTTATGCAGCAGTATAAAACTGTATTTATACAGATTTCTGATTTATCTAAAAAAAGTTTTCATATCTCAGCTGAAACATCTAAAACATTTAGTCAAATTTTTAATTATTTATCAAAAACTATTGCTGGCTTAGAGCAAGGAAAAATTTCTGAAGCTAAGAAAAATCAATATAATGTTATGATTTATATAAATAAAACAATACTCCAATTAATTAGCGCAATGGATCAAATGCAAAATTCAGGTGAAGCTTCAGGCTATAGCCAATATTTAGAATCAATGGAACAGCTAATGAGTGCTCAACAACAGATTAATCAAGGTATGAATTCACTTTTACCAATGCCATTTGGCCAACAACAAACTGGAGAGGGATTAATGCAAAGTTTAATGCAACAGCAAAATCAACTTAAAAATCAGCTCGAACAATTAATTGATGAAAATTCAACATCATCTACAAATAACCAAGGTGATGGTTTAGGAAAAGCCTTAGATGATATGGATAAAATAATTAATGATTTTCAAAATAATCAGTTTTCACAAGAAAGTATAGAAAGAGGAAAACAAGTTTATAGAAGATTACTCCAGCATAAAAATGCAATTCAAAATAGAGGTTATGATGACAAATGGGAAGCTAAAGAAGATGATAAAATAGAATGGGAAAATTCAAAAAATATTGATAATAATAAAATAAATAATGAAGAGTTGAAAAAATTATATAAAACTTTAGATGATATTAACAATAATATAAATATATCAAATGAAAATAAAAAAATCATACAAGAATATTTAAAAATTTTAATTGATGAAAAAATAAATGAAAAATAAATTTATAATCATATTTGTGTTATTAATATCATTTGATTTAGGCCAAACTAAAAACGATGAATATTCTCTTTGGAAAGAAGCTGAGATATATTACCAACAAAAAAAATATGATAAAGCTCTTGAAATTTATACAGATATTTTTGATAGTAATCCAACTAGTTTTGAATATTTAAAAAAAATAAAAAATATTTTAAGTCAAAAAAAAGAATATGATACCTTGATTGATTATTATGAAACTTTTATAAATAATACATTAAATGAAAAATTATTATTTGAAGCTGAAATTGATTTAATTGAAATAAAAATTTGGAATGATAGTCAAGATTGGGTTGATGATTTATATTTGCTAGAAAAAAAATATGAAAGTCAAAAAAATAATATTTATAAATTTGAATTCGCTCTTTTAAAAATTGCTAAAAATAAAAAAGTAAATGAGGCTTATGATTTTATCAAATTTATTAGAAATAAATATAATATACCTGACTTTTTTTCTAGAAAGCTTATCTCTTTATTTAAAGATGAGCAAAAATTTAAACAATCAATTGATGAGTCAATTATCTTTTTAAACAAAAGAAAAAAAAATAATAAAATAAGTTCAATTACAAAAAATTTAATCATTGATCAATTATTTGAATCATTAAATCTTATCTCATCACGAGCTCAAATTAATAATAATTATTTACCCATTACAAACAAGCAATTTAATTCTAATTTATTTTTTAATCTTAATCAAAATATCAAATATGATGATGAAGAAATAGAATATATTATCAACACATATAACAAATTAATTGAAGAAAATATTAGAAAACAAGATTGTCTATTAATTCTTTCTGATATATACTTAAATATTTTTTCAGATTTAGATTCTGCATTTAATATATTAAATAAAATAGAAAAAGACTCACATTCAAATCATTATAGTAAAGTAATTACTAGAAAAAGTAATATATTAATATCAAAAGGTTATTTAGATTCAGCTTTAAAAATATTATCTCATAAAAATTCATTTAACAATAATTTTACCTTGGATAATAATGTTAAATTTAAAAATCTTGAGATTTCATTATATAAAGGAAACTATAATTTATTTATGGAAAATTTAGATTCACTTGTAAATAATATAGGAATAGATAAAAATAATTATAATGACTTACTTGAATTAAAAATGATATCACTTTTTTTTAGTAATGATAAAGATAAGTTTGAATTATATTCAAACATCTTACTTAAAATTAAAATGAATAAAAGTTTTGAATCTATAGTAGATCTTATTGGACTTATAAATGATGAAAATATTTTAATTTCTGAACTTGCTCATTTTCAATATGCGTTAATTGAATTGCAAAAAGGAAATATAGAAAATACACAAAATCTAATTAACGAAATGAAAAATAAAACTGTATATAGTGAAATTTCATTAGTTATCAATGCTGAAATTGAAGATAGAATTAATAAGAATTATAAAAATGCTATTAAATTTTATGAAAAAATTTTAGAAGATTTTCCAGATACTATTTATAAAGAAAATATTCTTAAACGGCTAAATGAGCTAAATGAATTAGTTATAGAGGAATATGAATTATGATAAAATTTTATTTTTTAATTATATGCATATTTATCAATTTTATTTTTTCTTTAAATAAGATATTAATTCCAATGGATGAGTCCCAATCAAATCATCTTAAAGCATATGGATTAGCTTTTTCAAGTTTAAAAAAACAAAATAAAGTCGAATGGCTATTAAATTATAGAGGTGGTTCATTCATTCTTGAATTAGATGAAAATATTAAAAGAGAATGTTTATTAAAAAATATTCTATATGAAACTTTATCAATAGAAAAAATATCCCTTATATATTCAATGATTGAAGAAGAAAATATGGAGTTAGTCATCCTTGATAAAACTCCTAAAATAGCTGTTTATTCCCCTCCAAATCAACAGCCTTGGGATGATGCTGTAACTTTAGCGTTAACATATGCTGAAATTAAATATGATGTTGTTTTTGATGATGAAGTGATGAATGGAGATTTATATAAATATGATTGGTTGCATCTACATCATGAGGATTTTACTGGACAATATGGGAAATTCTATAGGTATCGAAATCAAAATTGGTATAAAGAAATGGAAAATAGTTTTACAAATACAGCGCAAAAATATGGTTATGATACAGTTCATAAATTTAAGAAAACAATAGCACTTAAGATTCGTGATTATGTTAGTAAAGGAGGCTTCTTATTTGCGATGTGCTCTGCAACAGATTCTTTTGATATTGCATTATCTTTCTATGATATAGACTTTGCACATTCAGTTTATGATGGTAGTCCAATAGATGATCTTAATCTTTTAAATGTAGATTTTTCTAATGGTATAGCTTTTGAAAACTATGAGCTTTATACAGACCCAACAATTTATGAATATTCTAATATTGATTATCCTTCTAGTCATCAACCAACAACAAGAAGCGCAGAATCTGATTATTTTACATTATCAAATTTCTCAGCTAAATGGGATCCAGTACCAACAATGTTAATACAAAATCATGTAACCAATGTAAATGGATTTATGGGGCAAACAACTGGATATAATAAAAAATTTTTAAAATCTCATGTTTTAATACTTGGTGATGATTTATACTCAGAACAAGTTAAATATATACATGGAAATATTGGTAAAGGTACTTTTACTTTTTTAGGTGGTCATGATCCAGAAGATTACAGGCACTTTGTTGGTGATCCGCATACAGATTTAGATTTGCATAGAAATTCACCTGGATACAGACTTATTCTAAATAATATTTTATTTCCTGCAGCAAAGAAAAAACCAAAGAAAACTTAAAGAACTGGGCCAGTGTAACTTTGAGCACTTTCATATCTTAACATTCCTTTTTTCCAAAAAATTCTTGTAAGCATAAATAAAATAATGATAATCAATATTTGAACAATTAAATATTTTAAATTAGTTGCATTTATTCCATATAGTAATATTCTTGATGGTACTGATGCGACTAAAGCCATGGGAAGTATAGTAAATAGAATTTTTCTTATAAAACCTGTATATATACTATCTGGTCTCATAGAAAATTTCATAATTTCATGTGTTAACCATCCTCCTGTCCTAAAATCTCTAAAATAAAATGTTAGACATGACATTATAAATTCAATACAATACCAAATTGTAACACCAAACATAAGTGATATAAAAAATAATGAAAGATTAATAAAATTTAATGAGTGTGGATGAAATAATTGTAATATGTTTACTAATATAATTGTTAAAATTATAAAACTAACTATTGCATAACTTCGTATATATCTAAAAGAAATTAAAAATTGTGAATTAACAGGTCTTAATAAAATAAAATCTAAACTACCCGTTCTTATATGTTCTTTTAAATAACCTGCGCCATCAAAAAGCATCATAAATAATGTGTCTACAAAAAATGTTGCTATCAAAAAAACTAAAATTGCTTCTCTATCAAAATCTCCAAGCATTGTAGTTTTTGAATAAATAACTTCAAAAAAATAATACCATGTAACATAATATATTCCATCAACAAAAAGACTTCCAATAAAATTTGTTTTATACTCCATATCTCTGGATAAACTGTATTTAAATATTGAAAACCATAAACTAAAATATCTACGCACCGTATGCCTCATATCTTCTAATGCCAAAATTATATAATAAGCTACTTAAAAAACGCATCACTACACACCAAAATAAACCAATTAAAAGTAAATAAAGCCAATGAAAAAGATTGATTTGTGTTGCCATTGCTATATCAACAGGAAACTTAATTAAATATGGTATTGGTGTATAATTAATTATTTGATTATACACTTCAGGAAAAAAATCTAAAGGAATAATCTGGCCAGCTAAAACAAACATTGAAATATTATATGCAGCCAGTAATGCTCTTACCTCGCCAAACCAGAATGCAAAACATACCATAAAAAAATATATACTGTATGATAAATAAATTGACATTATCAATGCTAATAAAAAAAAGGGTATTTGAATTGAATTTATAAATATAATATCATTAAAAATAAATGGTGAGAAGAAAATCAATAATGAATAAGGAATATAATATAAAATATTTGTGCCAATGAAGTTCATTAAATGATAACTAAAAAAAGATAAGGGTTTTACAATATATTGATTCATAAAACCTTGTCTAATTTGCATAATCATCTCATGTGAAGTAACCCATGAAGATTTTAATTGTCCAATAATCATAGAAAGAAATATATATGCAATTAATCGATTAAAACTCCATTGGGTTGTTATACCTTGAATAGTTTGACCTGTATTTTCTGATGAATAAACCATACTCCAAATTAAATACTCAACAAGTAAGCCTGATAATATAGCAAATAAACCCACCATGCTATTTGCCTTATATTCTAAAGCAGTAATAACTGAAGCTCTTAATATTGAACTATATTTTTTATACCATAGAATCATTTATTTAAGGTAATTTTCAGGGTCTTCGAAAAAAGAACGCATTGTCTCTTCAACAGGTAAATCTTCTATTTGAAAAGATTGAGAGTTGCACACATCAAATAAATCTCTCAATAAATTATTTAAAAGTTTATCATCAAGTTCAGCAGTTAAAATATTATCGTTAATATTTATACTATATTTTTTTTCAAAAATTTTAATATTTTCATTAGATAATGATTCATCAAAATTATAGATTAACTTTTTTGTAGGATTTATTTTTTTGATTAGTTTAGAAAAATCACCATCATATAAACCTTTTCCTTTATTCATAACAAAAACTCTTTTACACATAGAATCAATATCATTCATATAATGAGAAGTTATAATAAAAGTTGCATTATATTGTTGATTATAATACTTAACAAATTCTCTTATTTTTGCTTGAGACATAACATCTAATCCCAAAGATGGCTCATCTAACATTATTATTTTAGGTTTATGCAGTAAAGAAGCGATGATTTCCATTTTCATTCTTTCACCTAATGATAAACGTCTAACTTGAGTATTTAACTTTTCTTTAACGTCCAATAACTCAACCATCTCATTTAAAATATTATTATAATCATTATCTTCTATTTGATATATTCTTTTATTCAATAAAAATGATTCTGATGCAGGAATATCCCACCATAATTGATTTTTTTGACCCATAACAACAGTAATCATTTTTAAAAAATCGTGATTTCTTTTCCATGGAATATAATTATTTATTTCTATTGATCCTGATGTTGGATGCAGTAATCCAACCATCAATTTAATTAAAGTTGTTTTACCAGCTCCATTTTCACCTAAAATTCCTAAAATTTCCCCTTCTTCGACATTTAAATTAATATCTGTTAATGCGTCAAAATTAGTATACTGCCTATTAAAAAAAGATTTAAAAGCACCAACTAATCCAGGATCTCTATCGTAAGTTTTAAAAGATTTTGATATATGGCTTACTTTAATATTCAATACAATCTCCTATAAAATTAATATTAAGTGCTACCGCATTTGGATCTGATAAGATAACATTGTCTAAACAAATATCAGATGTTACGCTTTCAAAAAATAAAGTTGTAAGCACATCATTACTTCCGGACGGAATTATATTACCTGATAATGAATAGCCAATTATTATACCAGTATTAGGATTATTAGCAATAGAAAATCCATATTGATCTGATAGACCTCCACCAAAACTAGTAATTAATGGTCCAACAATTGTAAACTGAAACCCACTTACATCTTCTGATGTGTTAATTATAATATCTACTGAATTATTTGTATATGAACCAAAATCTATTGAAATAAAATTTGAATCAGAACCTCCTGTAGTAGATGTTGATTCATCAGCAGATATAGGAGAGTCTGTACAACCATAAAATATTATGATGACAGAAAAATAATAAATCGATAATTTTTTCATTATTTAATAAGGGATACTTTGCGCGTTGCAGTATACTCATTGGTAATCATTCTAATGAAATATGTACCTGTAGGAACATTTTGTGCATTCCATTCAATTGAGTAATAGCCAGCAACTTTACTGCCTTTATCTAAAGTCTTAATTAATTTTCCATGTATATCATATACAGATAATTCTACCATTGATGCTTCTGGCAAACCATATTCAATGGTTGTAACTGGATTAAATGGATTTGGATAAGAGTCACCAAGTACATAGGTATCTGGTACCAGTGCATCTTCAATACCGAGTGATTCAAATCTAAGTGTAAATTCAAAAATTTCATTACATGTAGTTTCATATTGCCCCTCTGAATCATCTTGAGCAATCACTTCCCAGCTAAATAAAACATCTTCTCCTTCAATCGGATCATCTATAATAAATGATAAAGGTACAGGCAGTACTTCTTGAGCATAATCTGGTAAGGCTAATTCTACTTCACCAGTGTTTTGATTGGTAACAGTTATATTATAACTAACCTGATCATCAGTATTTAAATCAATACTTTCTTCCCATGCAAAGTTAATAAATAATGTTTGATAATCATTCTCGTTGAAAATAATCTCAGTATCATCAACTGGAGTTAATAGATCAAAACTTAAAGGTGCATATTCACAACAATCATCACATGATATCGTTGCATTTTCATCATAGTTTTCAGCTATTTCATCTGTACAGCCTGTACAAGTTTCATTGTCATTTTCAACTATATCATCACAAATACCACAATCATCTATATAGGCATCACCACCACATTCACCAGCACAATCATAAAAATCTGCAGCACATTCACAATATGGATCATCAATCACACCATCACCATCACCATCACTACAACAAACTCCATCACCATCAGCATCATTTTCAGGATCAAGCGGACACTCATCGCAACCATCTGCAATACCATCATAATCTGTATCAATATTATCATCATATCCAGGACATTCATCTACATCTCCACAAACGCCATCGTTATCAGCATCATTTTCAGGATCAAGTGGACATTCATCACAACCATCTGCAATACCATCATAATCTGTATCAATATTATCATCATATCCAGGACATTCATCTCAACCATCTGCAATACCATCATAATCTGTATCAATATTGTCATCATATCCAGGACACTGATCAACATCTCCACAAACGCCATCGTTATCAGCATCATTTTCAGGGTCAAGTGGACATTCATCTACATCTCCACAAATACCATCATTATCAATATCATTTTCAGC
>CENP01035704.1_pt1 | contig 36001 bp, 30 predicted proteins | sample 361281 | NCBI WGS metagenome assembly CENP01 (sample SAMEA2591122, study PRJEB7988) | marine metagenome | biome: marine biome (ENVO:00000447); feature: deep chlorophyll maximum layer (ENVO:xxxxxxxx); material: saline water (ENVO:00002010), including plankton (ENVO:xxxxxxxx) | depth 70 m
TCTGTCTTTGATCTTATAAATTCCGTTTGACCCTTTTTAAGTAGGGCAATGTCTTTAAGGTTCATGCCTCTATTTAGATAGGAGAAAACAAAGTAATCCCTGCCCATCTGCATATACAGATCATTGGTTTCAAGATCAATGATTTTTTGAATCTCCTCTGCGCTGACACTAATATTTTTACCCGAACCGCTAGGAATGGAATATTTGTTTTTACCCGCACCAAAGGGATAAACTCTAAGTAAAACTGGACTCTGCTCTGCTGCTTTTTTAACTATATGTCTAAGGTTTCTCATATCGATAGCTAGAGAATCAACACTGACAGTCTTCCTGCGTTTTTTTTCATATTTCTTAAGCCACTCTAGCGTAACATCTGAATATCTGAAGCCTGTCCCTGAGTTATGCCTGTAAATTGCATTTAGAGTATTCTGATATGATTTAGCAGTTTTAATCTGATCGTTGTCCTTTAGATCCTTAATCTTTTCTTCAAAGCCTTTATAAACATCTTCCGAGAAATGGGGAGTAGAATCAACATAAGATTTATAAGCTTCTACAACATCCTTACAGGTCTGAATGTCTTTTCTAGTGACTATTTCACTGAACTTGTCCGCTGCAATTTTTAAAGCAGTTCTAATTTCTAACTTTCGACCATGTACTGTTGTTTCCCCTAAAACCTCATTGAAATTGTTATACTTAAATCTATTCGTCCAAAGACTTTCAAAATCTTTTTTGGTGGCATTTAATTTGTTGTACTTGTCCGTGAAAGAATAATCTCTATTTGTGTTGGTTGCAAGGTTGTGGACATTCACTTTTATGGGGTAAGTACCATCCTCGAATTGTCTCCGACCATCAAGTCTAAATTTAAAAGTAAACTTTGCCTCCATTTACGTACAAATTTACGTATTTACGTATTATAAATATACATACGTATACGAGAATCTGATGTAAAAAAGTTGAAAACCCTATAAATAGTAGGATGTGAGAGTTATAAAAAACGAAAATGAATAAGTTTGAATGAGGGGTAATCTGATTATGAGTCAGCTACTCTAACCAACTGAGCTATAGGACCTTTTTCAGTAATAATAGGATTTAACAACGCATTTTAATAAAAAACAAGTCAAATAAAATAGCATTTGCATATTTGAATGTAAACACGCTATTACATGGACCCTTTACTTAAAGCTCAAAATTAAGCTTTTTTCTAAAATATGCTAAAACTAAAAAAATCATATAGGACCAAAGTCAACCAACCAAGGTAATTATTATGTCTTTTCGGTCTATAGTCTTGAAGGCTCGTAATACAAACTTTGATAGCTCAATAATCATTTTTATCCTATCGAGTGGCTCTAATTCACCGAGGTTATATTTCAACTGTTCGTAATTCTATAATAATTAGGTCTGTGAATAGTTACATGACGTTAGTAGTGTTTTTGTTTAATAAATACTTGATTATAAACTTTTTTAAGTTCTGCGGAAAATGACTCAACTTAAATAAAATATAGATTTAAAACAGCTTTATTTTTTTTTTTCTAACTTTAGATAACTAGTTTTATGAATATGAAATTATCTAAATATTTATCCCTTATTGTTTCAATTGTAGTCCTAAGTGCGTGGAGTTTTCAACTCAACAGACCCTCGGTTTTCAGAGGAGGTGATTCCTCTAATATGTCTGAGGAGTTTGCTGCGTATGGTCTTACTGATTTTACGATGATTGTTGTTGGTTTTTTTAAAATTACTCTCGCTCTTTTGTTATTAATCGGGGGAATAAAATTCCACAAATTAATAAGGCCTGCCGCTGCTGGAATGGCACTCTTTATGTTGGGAGCAGTTTATTTTCATATCAGTATTGGTGATAGTATCATTCCTATCCTTCCCTCAGCTTTCATGTTGTTGAGCTGCTTGATTTTGACCCTAAATCCAAAATTTATGGGCAATTAGGCTACCTAAATCAAGGAACTAATTACAAGGTTCTGTTCTAAGTACTATTTGAAATGAAAGATGCTTCTCTTAATGTTTTTGGTGAGCCATTGATTTTGTGTGGTATAAATCCCATGACGGGAGTATTCAGAAATGGATGCTGTGATACGGGACAACTTGATACGGGGACACACACCGTTTGTGCTTTAATTACTGACGATTTTTTAAGTTTTTCCAAGCTAAGGGGAAATGATTTAACACAACCTTATCCGCAGTATAACTTTCCAGGTTTAATAGATGGTGATCGTTGGTGTTTGTGTATCTTAAGATGGCTGGAAGCCTATAGAGCAGGTATGGCACCTAAAATCATTCTGAAAGCTTGTCACCAAAAAACGCTAGATTATGTTGGTTTAGATACCTTAAAAAAATTTGCTGTTGACCCTATTTAATCTACTTCTAATATTCTCGGCGGCTTCCTTTTTGTTTTATGGAATAAGTAGTTTTACCAGTAACTATATAATTCAAGAATTCTTTAGATACGGCATACCTCAATACCGAAAGCCTACCGGTTGGCTGCAATTGTTGGGAGCATTTGGAATTATCCTTGGATTTTGGATCAATTATTTACAAATCGTTAGCACTGGTGGACTTGCTTTGTTAATGCTTTTTGGAGTCGTCACCCGTATATGGATTAAAGACAATTTATCACAAACCTTACCTGCCCTTTTATATTGCTTGCTCAATATCTATTTGTGTCTTGAATTAATTTCCGTTTTTTATTCTCGCCCTTTTTAACTAAAAAACAAGCCTCACACAAATGTGAAAGGCTTAATAAGTTTAGAGGAGTGCAAAAGATTAATCTGGTTGGATTCCTAATATACTTTTAAGGTTGTCCATGCCAAACTCGTTTCCATAAAGTAAAGAAGAGAAACGGGCGACTTCTGCAGCAATAAAAATAGCGGCCTTAATCTCATCCTCTGATGCACCAGCTGCTTTTGCCATGTGCACTTGAGCAGTAATACAATATTCACATTTCATGGCAACAGAAGCAGATATGGCCGCTAGTCTGGCTTCTTTTAATGCAATGGGTCCCTGATAAAAAATCTTATTCCATTCAGCGAAATACTCTGCTGCGTCAGAAGCTACGGCTTTGGGATACATCTTGTTAAAAGGACTTTTTTTCAAAAGTATGTTGTAGTCTTCATCCACGGTTTGACTATAGCCAAATGCACACGAAAACAATAATAATAGTAAAAGTTTTTTCATTAAAAATGTTAATTAGTTAAAAATAAATTTAGAGGGCTCCTTTCCTAGATCCATAGAAAAACAGTCCCATAGTAACCAGTCCTAAAATAATGACGGGCAGCGGTGCAGTTGGATCTCCTTTGAGAAAACCTATAAGGTCAGGTAAAGAAAAGAATCCTGCCAGAACAAAGAATAAGAAGGAAACTCTTTTCAAAGTCTCCAAGTCATTAAATGAAGTTGAACCAATAATAATAAAAATCATCCCTAATGCAATGAGCCCAACTACTAGGGCAAAAGTCTCAAAGATAGTTATTGCGTCAGCTGAGGGGTTGGACCCAAAAGCATCGTTGATTAACTCCATTTTAAATTCCGGAGAAAAAATTGATAGATACAGAGGGAGTGCTTGAATAAAAATAAGAACTGAACAAGTCCAAAAAATCGTTTTAATCTTCATTTATAATTAAATTATGTTAAAACGAAATTAGTAAAAAAAAGACTGCAAAATTGAAAAAGTTATCTTCTCCTACCACGAAATTCCATTGCCTCTCCTTTACCGAAACCATAGCTAAATCCAAGTGACCAAAACCTTCCATAAACTGAGCGAGTCCATACATTGAAATCATTTCTTATAGTAAAGTTCTCAGATACGCGAGTCACAAATAGATCTCTTACATTAAAACTTATAACTCCTTTTCTTTTTAGGAGTTTTTTTCGTGCTCCAAGATTTAGAAACTGACTGGGTTCTGATTGTCCATCTATAGTTTTGAAACCCGACTGATAATTCCAACTAAATTCTATGTCAAAATCCTTAGGCAATTTAAACTTTGAGGTAAGTTCAGAAAACCAGCTTTCTCCCTTAAAATCAAAAGAATTTCCTTTCCACATAGCTTTACGATCAAAGCTATTGTAATTGAAATCTCCACTTATAACTATTTTTTTGGAGGGACTTATTTTACCATTTAATTCAATCCCGTTCACCCTTTTGGTCCCTAAGTTTTCTGGCTCCCTCACACTGATATTGTCTTGAAATGTAGTAACGGATTCGATTGTATTAGACGTATAAAGTTGATACAAACTAATATTTAAAGATGAGATCCCTTCTACGAAGATGGCTGAAAGTTGATAAGAATCTGAATATTCTGATCGCAGATCGGGGTTTCCTTTTCTATAGTTGAAGTTATTCCTGATATTAAAAAAAGGGTTTAAGTCCCACAAACGTGGGCGGTAAATCCTTCTTGAATAGCCTGCCTGTAATGAAAGAGATTTATTAAATTTGTATGAAGTATTCATTGAAGGAAACAAATCGGTAAAATTCTGATTGTTTTTTTCATTGTTATTGACCAAATGGGTATCTATTATTGTGTTTTCAGTCCTCAATCCAAATTGTAAACCCCAAGTATTCGACTCATAGGCTGTAATACCATAAACCCCCAAAACTCCCTGATTAAGCCTAAAAATATTTGTAAAACTAGAGTTAATTACCCATTGGCCACCAAGCTGATCTTTGATTTCAAAATCATTACTCACATCGTTGTTGGTAAATTGAAATCCCCCTTCCACTTTCCATTTCTCTGCAAAAGGATGGGTATAATCCAATTTAAAAGTGTGAACCGCCTCCCGAAAAAAGGTGCGGGTTAGTTGATCTTCAAAAGTGGTATCACCCAATACCGTTCGGTTAAAAAACTCTGAGGACTGGTCTTTACTGAACAGGTTTCCCGTAGCACTGAAAATCAAATCGTGGTCCTCATCATCTAGAAAGTCTCTTTTGTAAATCAGCTCATATTGGTATTTTGGATTGTCTGCAGTGGTGATCTCCTCTCGATTCCACTCTGAAGTAATTAGGGTGTTGTTTTGATAATACTTGACATTGGTTTTAGAAGGCTGATCTTCAGCTTCGAAAGCATAAAAGCCAGAAAGAGTGATTACATTTTGGAGATTGATATAGTAATCAGTTCCCAATATGATATTGTAGAATCTTTCTTTCCGGTATAGAGTCCCTTCAGTTAAAACTTGTGTATCGGTCAAAAAATTATTGTTTTTGTTTTTACTGTCTCTTGGATAATTTCTGACTCCATAACCTAATTGAGTAAATAAATTAAACTTTTTTGTACGACGATTAAGACTCAATCCGATACTATTATTTTCTGGTTGCCCGTAATTTAGAGTAAAAGAGCCATTCAAGCCATTTCTATCATCTTTCTTGATCACTATATTTATAATTCCTGCTGTACCTTCAGCTTCGTACTTGGCTGATGGATTGGTAATCACCTCAACTTTATCAATCATTTCGGCCGTGATTGATCCCAAGGCATTTCCTCCCTCACTAGTTAAAACAGAAGGTTTACCATTAATCAAAATTTGAACTCCAGAGTTGCCTCTTAAACTAACCTGACCCTCAATACTTACTGTTACAGAGGGAATATTATCCAGTACCTCAAGGACACTGGCGCCTGAGCTACTTAAATCTTTTCCTACATTGAAAACCCTTTTGTCCAGCTTGAATTCTGTCTCAGATTTATCCCCTCGGACTTCAACATCTGCCAACATTTCGGCCTTTTTCTCCAGCATTATTAACCCCAAGTCAATAAAATCTTTATTTAGTTCAATTTTTTCCATCCTTATGGTTTCATAACCAATAAAACTGATTTCTAAATAGATGTCTTTTTGGGAAGATAAAATAGAAAAAGAACCGTCATCAGCAGAAGTAACTCCTGAAATATTTTCTAACGAAGTTTTATTTCCCAATAGTATGTTGGCAAAAGGTATTGGTTGGTTTGAAAATTTTTCAATAATAACTCCTTTGATTTTATAAACTTTTTGCTGCGCAAATAAATTGCAAAAGCTCATTAATATAAAAAACAGGAAAGTGGATTTTTTCAATATAATCTTTAATTCCTAGTTAGATAATTCTTTTTTTTAAAAGTTTAACCGAGCTCAAACAATTTATTTTTTTAAAAATTTATTTAACAAATTTTGAGGAACAATTACAATTCCGATTATTAATTAATGAATTTTTTTACTAATAATAAAATTTGAAAGAAAAAAATCAATACAATAATACTGGTGTAAACTACATTAAGTAGTATTTCAAAAAAGAAACTTACTTTTAGATTTAAGAATTGTTAATTTAAAAGTTTTCCCCAGATTTGGAATGGATAAAAACTTCAAAAAAACCCTTTTTACAGGGGATTTGAGGCTTGGTATTACTTTAGTCGTAATACTTATTCCTCGCGCAATTGCTTATAAAATAATTGCTAAACTTCCTTCTGTTTATAATCTTTATTCTAAAATTTTTCTTTACGGTTTATCGGTTTTCTAAAGCTCTAATACTGTTTTAGTCTGGACAAAAAGTGCGAATCATTTCAGGAATGTCTTGATTTCTTCAGAGGAAGTTGAAACTTTCCCAAAGATTTCCATCCTAAAATTTTATATTCAACTTTTTTGGATATAACATCTATTTTATGCATAAAATTGACGTGTAAATTAAAAAAGAAAATCAAACATTTAGTAATAGACTCATATACAGTCAATTACATATCCTCTAATACAATTTATCGTTGGATTAAATACCTACGTTAAAAAGAGGTTATTGTAATGAAAATAAAAGCCAATGGTCCATTACGGGATATTTTCTTCAAATATGGTATTATTAAAGTTATAGGAAAAAGATTTTTTTAGTTTAGTTTTGGGAATTAGTCCAGTTGAAGGGTAATAGATTTTTAAAATAGAAAAAATCCCTCTAAATCGACCATAGGCGACAAAAAAATGAAGGTAGAACAAATTTACACTAAATGTCTGGCACAAGGGACTTACTTTATAGAAAGTCAAGGCGAGGTTGCAATCATTGATCCTTTAAGAGAGGTAACTCCATACATAGAAAAAGCCGAGAGAAACAATGCTAAAATCAAATATATTTTTGAAACTCATTTTCATGCCGACTTTGTAAGTGGCCACTTAACCCTCTCAAAAGTTTCTGGTTCTCCTATAATATATGGTCCCAATGCAAACCCCGATTTTGAAACAATAATTGCAAAAGATGGGCAAGAGTTTCCCTTGGGAGACTGTACCATCATTGCACTGCATACCCCTGGACATACACTTGAAAGTACCACTTACTTATTAAAAGACAAATACGGGAAAGATACCGCTATATTTAGTGGAGATACGCTCTTCTTGGGAGATGTTGGACGTCCAGATCTCTCGCAAAAGGCGAAGGATGTTACACAAGAGGATTTGGCAAGTTTACTTTATGACAGCCTCAGAGTTAAAATTATGCCCCTTTCTAATGATGTAATCGTCTATCCTGCACATGGTGCAGGCTCTGCCTGCGGAAAAAATATGATGAACAAAACCATAGACACCTTAGGCAACCAGAAAAAAATTAATTATGCTTTAAGAGAAGACATGACACGAGAAGAATTTATTGCAGAGGTAACAGATGGTCTTGAACCACCGCCTCAATATTTTCCTTTAAATGTGAAACTGAACAAGTCGGGTTATGATGATATCGAAAGTATTCTCAAACGAGGAATGAAAGCTTTGACCACTGATGCTTTCGAAGTATTGGCAAATGAGACTGGCGCGATTATGCTCGATGTCAGACACCAAAATGACTTTGTCAAAGGTCACATACCAAAGTCAGTTTTTATTGGCTTAGATGGAGAATTTGCCCCCTGGGTGGGGGCCTTAATTGGAGATGTGAGTCAACCCCTATTAATTATTGCTCCTGAGGGAAGAGAAGAAGAAACCATCACCCGTTTGTCAAGAGTAGGTTTTGACAATACGCTTGGCTATCTAGAAGGAAGTTTTAAAACCTGGAAAAAAGCAGATAAAGAATTTGATTCAATCAATGGCGTCAACGCCGTTGAACTAGAAAAAATGATGAAGAACGAAAATGTTCCGGTATTTGATGTAAGAAAAGAAAGCGAATACTTTTCTCAAAACATCAAAGTTGCCCAACATACTCCCTTAGGTTTTCTAAATGATCTGCTAAACGAATTTCCAGAAAATAAGACTTTTTATATTCATTGTGCAGGGGGATATAGGAGTGTCATTGCAGCCTCTATTCTCAAAAAAAATGGAATTCACAACCTGGTGGATGTTAAGGGCGGATTTAAAGCTATCAAGGAAACAGCAATCGAACTTGCCTAAAACATTAAATCATAAGATGTGAAATAAAAATCTATTTTTTTACTTTAATTGAATGCCCATTTCTGAATCACAATACCTTCATTAACATTATGAAAAACTTATTATTATTTATAGGATTGATACTGCTATCAGATTGTGAAAATCCCGCTACCATGAAATCTGAAAAGACAAAGGCTCCTAATATCATTTATGTTTTAGCCGATGATCTGGGCTACGGAGATCTTGGAGTTTACGGTCAAAAAAACTTCAAAACTCCCAATTTGGATCGACTGGCCACAGGGGGAATGCGTTTTTTACAACACTATTCTGGCTCCACAGTTTGTGCTCCCTCACGGTCAGCATTGATGACGGGTCAACACACAGGTCATACATTTATTCGAGGGAACTCGGAAAGAGGTTTTACGCTTGAGAATGAAGGGCAATATCCCTTGGCACCCGATGTGGTTACCATTGCCAAAGTACTCAAAGAAGCAGGCTACAAAACTGGAGCGTTTGGAAAATGGGGATTGGGATATCCAGGTTCTGAGGGAGATCCAAATTTTCATGGGTTTGAAGAATTCTATGGATACAACTGTCAGCGCGTGGCACACAATTATTATCCTACTCACCTTTGGAATAATCAGGTGAAAGAATTTTTGGAAGGGAATGATGGAAAAACAGCTATTACGTATGCTCCCGAATTAATCCACCAAAAAGCTTTGTCCTTTTTGGAAGAAAATAAAAAAGTTCCTTTTTTTATGTTTTATCCTTCTTTAATTCCTCATGCCGAACTGGTTGCGCCTGAGGAATATATGGCAAAATACCGTGATAAATATTTACCTGAAAAAAAATATGTAAAAAAGGGAGAGGGCTATAGTATCCAAGGCTACAATTCTCAGTATGAAAGTCATGCTGCTTTTGCCGCAATGGTAAGTATTTTGGACCAACAAGTAGGTGAAATTATAGATAAGATTGAGGATTTAGGCATTGCAGAAAACACATTGATCCTCTTTTCATCCGACAATGGCCCCCACCTAGAAGGAGGAGCTGATCCCGATTATTTCAACAGCAATGGGCCATTAAGAGGTTACAAAAGAGATCTCTACGAAGGTGGGATACGTGTTCCTATGATCGCGTATTGGCCTTCTAAAATTCAGCCCAATTCAACTACCAATCATATCTCCGCCTTTTGGGACTTCTTCCCTACTGCAATGGAAATTGCAGGTATTAAAAAAAACATGGATGAGATTGATGGCATTTCATTTTTACCAACTCTATTTGGAAAAGAACAAAAAAACCATGAATACCTCTACTGGGAATTTTTGGAAAGAGGGGGAAGACAAGCTGTAAGAATGGATGAATGGAAAGCAGTTCGCATGAATATGACCAAAAATGCAGACGCTCCGATTGAACTATACCGGCTGACTAATGACATTGGAGAGCAAAATGATTTGGCACAAGAGTATCCCCAAATAATCGAGAAAATGGACAAAATAATGAGTCAGGCTCACAAATACTCTGAAATATTTTCTTTTAATTACGAAAAAAAATAAGCTTCTAATTTTCGATGTCTCGTAACATTTGATCCCGATAGATATTTGGTGTAAGCTGCGTAATCCTTTTAAAATTCCTGAAAAAATTGGAGAGGTTATTAAATCCGCTTTCAAAACAAATCGTTTTGACATCATCATCAGTTTGCAAAAGTAATTTGGTCGCATGATTGATTCTATATTCATTCAAAAAGGTGGTAAATGTCTTATTGGTACTCCTTTTAAAAAACCTACAAAAAGACTGAGGGGTCATAAAAACCTTAGCCGAAATATCTTCAAGAGCAACTGATTCCATAAAGTGATCTCTTATGTAATTGAAAATGGTTTTAAGTCTTTTATTTTCCGATGGGCTGCTGATAAAAGCATAGCCCTCAGCATTTAGAATTTGCCTATCTCTCTGTTTTGCCAAATCGTGAAGAATCTTCAAAAAGGTCAGGAATGCATCTATCTGAGATTCATATTTTAAACCTTCCATTCGCATTCCAATATCATCTTTAATCTTTCCGCTGAAAACAATTCCTTTCTTAGACAATTCCAAAAGCTGATTGATTCCTTTTAATTCTTCTAAATCGTTAAAAGCAGACTCAAAAATATCTGGCTGGAATTGAATGACAATCTCTTTTTGATTTTCCTCTAAGCCAATCGTAAAACCAGTGTGAGGGAGATAGGATCCAATCATTATCAAATCTCCATCTTTGTAATTTGAAAGGTGAGTGCCTACTTGTCGCTTTCCAACTCCAGTATTAATGTAAACCAACTCAACCTCAGGATGATAGTGCCATTTTATTTTATTGGTGTTTGGAGTGTGCTTGTCAAAATAAGCACACCTATATGAATGACCATTATCGGGAGCTATATTTTCAAGATCGGGCTTGATCATACCTTTAATCTATTTTTAAAAGTAAAAAAATGTTATTAAGTAAACGATAAAAAAATAAAGTTCTTTTAAAAATAAATTATTCGCATTCCAAATAAAAATTTTACTAATAAATATCATTTTAATTGTTTAATTTTTTTACATTTCTCAATTTAGAGTTATTATATTTTAATATTGATATCTTTACATTTGCGTAAAATATTCTAGTTAAAAATGAATAATACTGACAGAGCATCTATTTTCATCGTTTGCCTGTTTTATGTCGTTACATTTTCTTGTGGATATTTTATTCATCAAACCTTTCTTAATGAGAAGCAGAGTCAAGCGGAACGTCTAATTTTAACAATCAATAGCGATGATATTGATTCTGAAAAAAATAGTATAGTTGTTTATGAAGATAACGGAAGTTCCAAACCCGTTAAAAAAATTCATAATACCAGCTCCATTTTAGCAATTTCATCAATCTATGAGGATAATGGATATCAATTGGAATACATTAGCGAATTTCTAAAAAAAGTGATGGATCAAGATGTAATTGTTACCCGTATTTGGTTTTCAAAAAAGAAATAAATGGGTTACTTTCTGCAAAATATCATTATATACTCAGTCATTGTTTTTTTACTTTTTTTGCTCTACAAAGCAATTAAGGATATGAAAAAATAGTTCCTTTACATTCCAAAAAAACACTTATAGTCTTTAAACTAATTATCTTTGAAAAAAAATGAGTTGAAAAGTAAAAAGCCAGATCAAGTTGTTTGGGATGATGATCAAGAGAAATACATTGCTCGCCTCCTTCCCTTTGCTGCTCAGACCAGCGGACCCGTAATAAAGATTCCCAATGTAGATGCCTTCAAGCAGAAAGGAGTTGAAAAAGTATCTAAACAGTTGCAAACAGAATTAGAAGAGCTACAGAATAAAATCAAAGATTTTGTAAAATCTGCAAATGATACTCAAAAAGTATATACTGCTAAATTCAAATTTGAACCCTTGGTGGGTGAAACTTATTTTCTATACGAAGGGAAGAAAGATCGCTATCTATCATTAATCTCTCCCGATCAATGGAACAAAAAATTTCTAGGAGCATTTCGTCTTAGTTCAGAATACAAATGGGAAAGAATCGAATAGTAAGTTAACGAAAATTTTGCGTCCCAAAGCCCATTCCCTTTTTATCAAAATACAATCCTACTCCCAAATAGGTATAGTCTCCTAATATATTTTTGTAATGGAGAGGACTATCCTTCCATCCGTTCACCATACAGGCTGCAAAACTTTCTGACGTTCGTGTGTCGCCACATTCTATTACATTTTCAAACCAAGGAGTCTTAGCTATATTTTCAGATATACCGTGAAATTGATTCCCCTTTCTTACCCAAGCCTTTAGCTTAAATTTTTCGGCCCGCTCAACCGGATTTCTTCCCAAATGATCCACATGAGCATAAAAATTATATTTTACCATATTTTCGCTATGAACTTGTGCCAAATTCATCAAGGAATCCAGTGACTTCAATTTTGGTAACCCCTTATCCAATCTTAAATCATTTGTTTTTTCAAAAATTAAATTACGGATTTCATTCAAATCTTGTTGAGCAAAACAAGCGCCAAGAGAAAAAAGGGTCCAAAAGAGTGAAAAACACCAATTAATGTAGCAATTTCTCATAATTTCAAAAATAACAATTATCATTTGGAATGCCTACTTTTGTGAATAATAGTGTATGGAAGAATCACCAAGACAAAGAAAAATAGCTACCGCTCTCCAACAGGAACTAGCTGCCATGCTTCAAGAAGAAATTCGAAATCAAGGAGTTTCGAGCCTTATACTATCAATTACCAAGGTAGATGTGACTTTTGATCTGTCTTTAGCCAAAGTTTACCTGAGTATTTTTCCAAAAGATAAAGCAGAAAATTATTTGAAAGGGATTAAAGAAAATCTTTCACAGATCAAACACAGTATGTCCCAAAGAATGAAAAGTCAATTGCGCCGGATGCCCCATTTTTCTTTTTATATCGATGATTCACTGGACTATTTAGAGGGCATTGAAAAAGCCTTGAATCAGCCCGAAAATCCTATTGATAACACCAAAAACCATTCGAATAGTTAAAAAAATAATTTATGCCAGTAATACTGAAAATTGCTAGTCGCTATTTTTTTTCGAAGAATGACCAAACAGTAATCAATAGAATCAATTCAATTGCTATGCTGGTAATCATTGTGGCCAGTGCTGCCCTAATGATTGTTTTGAGTGCTTTTGCGGGGCTGAAAGACCTTGGATTGTCTTTTTCCAATGTTTTTGACCCTGACTTTAGGGTTGAAGCATCACAAGGGAAAACGATAGCCTTGGACAGCTTTCAACTAAGTCAATTAATGACTTTGGAAACTATAGAGGCCTTTAGCCCTATATTGGAAGAAAAGGTTTTCCTTTCTTTTAAAGATAAAAACCAAGTGGCCTACCTCAAAGGAGTAGGACAAGATTACATTTCCGTAATTCCCGTCGATTCGCTGGTAACTGTTGGCGAGTGGTTAGTGCCTGACTCCGATGTAATTGTAGCAGGGTACGGAATCGGAACAGCTATGGGCCTTGGCATATACGACTATGTTTCCTCACTCAACATTAGTTTTCCTAGAAAAAAAATAAATAATGATTTAAGACAAAATCCGTTTTTTACCCGTCAAGCCATGGCTATTGGTTTGTATCAAATCAGTGAGGATATTGATAAAAAATACATCTTTAGCAACTTGGATTTTGCCCGTGATTTACTGCAATATCCAAAAAATATTTTTTCTTCCATTGAAATTAAGACTTCCCCAAATGTCAATGCTCAAAGTTTAAAAATTAAAATTCATGAAATCCTTGGAGATTCTGTCGAGATCAAAGACAGAGTTCAACTGAATAACGCCTTTTACAAAATGCTTAACACGGAACACTTGGCAATTTATCTAATATTTACCTTAGTGCTAATAATTGCTCTTTTCAATGTAGTAGGAGCATTGGTAATGATGATTTTGGAAAAAAAATCCCAAATGAAAATTCTTAGAACGATTGGAATGACTCAACAAAACCTCTATCAAACATTTTTTCTGTTAGGTATGATGATTATTTTAATTGGTGGAGGTATTGGTCTGGTTCTGTCTTCAATGGTTGTGCTGACACAACAATGGATACCCTTTATTTATGTTCCCGGAACATCTCTACCATATCCAGTAAAGTGGGAATTGGAAAATTTGATCTTAGTGATCACAACACTACTTGTTCTGGGTGGTGTAGCATCTGCTTGGGCGAGTAGAGGTGTATATCGATAGATTTTAAACCCTTACAGGTTCTGCCACCTCCTCTAAAATACGATTGAAGGTATCAAAGACATCGTTGGGATTATTGGCAGTAACCATTGCAGTTTTGTAAGGTTTGAAATTGGGAATATCCTTAAAATAATTAGAGTAATGACGACGAGTTTCCAAAACACCCAATACTTCTCCTTTCCATGCAATAGACATCTCTAGGTGCCTTTTAGCAATGGCTACTCTATCTTTTAAAGTTGGTGGTTCACAATGGATTCCATTATCAAAGTAATATTTCACTTGGTTAAAAAACCACGGATTGCCAATACTAGCTCTTCCAATCATAGCTCCATCTAAACCATATCGATATCGCATTTCCAAGGCTCGCTCCGGACTGTTAACATCGCCATTCCCAAAAACGGGAATGTGCATTCTAGTGTTATTTTTTACATCAGCAATAGGTTTCCAGTCAGCATCACCCTTATACATTTGAGCCCTTGTCCTTCCATGAATAGAAATGGCTTTGGCGCCAGCGTCTTGGAGTCGCTCTGCTACCTCTACAATCCTAATGGATTCATGGTCCCAGCCCAAACGGGTTTTAACCGTCAAGGGCAAAGAAGTGTGTTTTGCCATTTCGGCAGTAAGTTTAACCATAAGCGGAATGTCCCTCAGAATACCTGCCCCTGCACCTTTGCTCACTACTTTTTTGACAGGACAACCAAAGTTAATGTCGATGATATCAGGTTTGGAAGCTTCAACAATCTCAACAGAGCGCAACATGGAGTCCAAATTAGCACCAAAAATTTGGATGCCTACGGGTCGTTCCTTTTCGTAAATATCTAATTTTTGAACACTTTTCGCAGCATCGCGAATCAATCCTTCACTCGAAATGAACTCGGTGTAAACAACGTCTGCTCCGTTTTCCTTACACAAAGCTCTAAAAGGCGGGTCGCTGACATCCTCCATGGGCGCCAACAATAAAGGAAATTCTCCTAAGGATATGTCACCGATTTTAACCACTAGAATTTTTTTTATAAAATTAGCAAAATCCTTTGCGTTATACCGCTATTATTCTAAACCAAAAGTATTTACAATATTTTGGTCAAAATTAGCGTCCCAAATTTCGGCGACTGATCCGTCTTTGAGATAATAAATCCGAGGGGGGGAATCGCCTATTAAATCAAAAAAAGTGTTGACGTTGATAAAGGTGTAAGGAGAAGAAGATTGCGTTAAATTTTCAAAGCCTTCTACTGTGGTAGATCCCTCCCGATAAAAAAGTACATACAGCTCTGGAAAGTTCTCGTATTTTCTCTGCAACTCTCCTATTGCTGAAGCTGCCTCTTGGCAGTGCTCACAATCCAAATTGAAAACGGCAATTAGGTTTTCTCCAGAAGAAAGATCTACCCTTCCTTTGGGCTCAAAATGGGTAAAAGATTCGAAAGGAAAATCCTCATGGTTGGGCATGGGTAAAAACAACCACATACTCAAAATGGTGACTCCCATGACCCCTACAGGTATAATTTTGGAAATACTTTTGGTTTGAACAGTTTTATAAATGACAAAAGCAACCGCCAACATGACTAAATTTTTGATAATGGATTGCTCTGGCGTCATGGAAATCATCTCGCCGAAGCAACCACAGTTTTCATTGTCTCCTATTGACCATAAGTAAATCAAATGAGTGGTAAAACCTCCCAACAGCAAAAAAGTAAATTGCATCAATTGTTTAAGATAAAAAGGTAAGAGTATCAAAAACCCTAATGCAAATTCTAGTCCTATAAAAAAACGCGCCATATGTCCAGCAAAGACGCGACTCGGGGCCAAGCCTTGGTCCATTAAAGTGATTTCAAAAAACCCAGGACCCACTGCCTTTGTATAGGCAGAAAATATAAAAGTGATGCCCAGTAGTATCTGCAATACTTTAGAAAAAATTTTCATTTGTAAGGAATTATAATCTAAAAGTAACTTTTCTGAGCTAAACAAAAAAGCTAGATTTCAAAATAAGTATCTTTATAGCAGCAGAGGAAAATGCGCGGATGAAACACATTAGAAATTTTTGCATAATCGCCCATATCGACCACGGGAAAAGCACCCTTGCGGATCGCTTGCTGGATTTTACGGGCGCTGTTACTTCAAGAGAAAAACAAGAGCAGTTATTGGACAATATGGATTTGGAGCGCGAAAGAGGGATCACCATCAAGTCTCACGCGATCCAGATGGAATATCAATATGAGGGAGAGCAGTATATTTTTAACCTCATTGATACCCCAGGACACGTAGATTTTTCATACGAAGTCTCCCGATCTATTGCTGCTTGTGAAGGTGCTCTATTGGTAGTAGATGCAGCCCAAAGCATTCAAGCCCAAACCATTTCCAACCTTTATCTTGCACTTGAAAATGACCTGGAGATCATTCCTATTCTTAATAAAATAGACCTTCCTTCTGCCAACTCTGAAGAAGTAACTGACGATATCGTTGACCTATTGGATTGTGATGTGGAAGAGATCATTCCTGCTTCTGCAAAAACAGGCTTGGGAATCAAAGACATAATAGAAGCAATTATCCAACGTATTCCTCCTCCAAAAGGAAAACCCGATGCGCCTCTACAAGCTTTGATTTTTGATTCAATTTACAATCCTTTTCGTGGGGTAGAAACCTATTTCAGGGTCATCAACGGCGAAATCCAAAAGGGACAAAAAATACAATTCGTTGCTACTGGGAAAAATTACTTTGCAGACGAAATTGGAACACTTAAACTCAAACAAGAGCCCAAAAAAATAATTGGAACTGGAGATGTTGGCTACCTTATCACAGGAATCAAAGAAGCCAAAGAAGTTAAAGTAGGAGACACAATTACAGGTACAGACAATCCTACCCAAGAGATTATCGAAGGTTTTGAAGAGGTCAAACCAATGGTTTTCGCAGGAATTTATCCCGTCGATACAGAAGACTATGAAGAACTACGCGCCAGTATGGAAAAGTTACAGCTCAACGATGCCTCCCTAGTTTTTACACTAGAAAGTTCTGCAGCATTAGGCTTTGGTTTCCGCTGTGGATTCCTTGGAATGCTCCACTTGGAAATTATTCAAGAAAGACTGGAACGAGAGTTCAATATGACAGTGATTACCACAGTTCCCAATGTCTCATATCATGCATACACCAAGAGAAACCCTAATGATATAGTCATGGTCAACAATCCATCTGACCTCCCAAACCTCTCTTATTTAGACCGCGTAGAGGAACCTTATATTAAAGCCTCCATCATTACAAAATCGGATTTTGTTGGAAATGTAATGTCCCTTTGTATTGAAAAACGGGGGGTCATCACAAATCAGACATACCTGACCACAGAACGGGTAGAGTTGATTTTTGATATGCCCTTAGCTGAGATAGTTTTTGATTTTTACGACCGCTTGAAAACCGTTTCAAAGGGCTACGCTTCCTTTGACTATTCCCCCATCGGAATGCGCCCCTCAAAGTTGGTTAAAGTAGATATTCTATTGAACACAAACCCTGTAGACGCCCTTTCTGCTTTGATTCATTCGGAAAACGCCTATGCCATTGGTAAAAAAATGTGTGAAAAGCTAAGAGAACTAATCCCAAGGCAACAATTTGACATTCCTGTTCAAGCAGCCATTGGTGCCAAAATCATTTCTCGAGAGACCATTAAGGCGCTGCGGAAGGACGTTACCGCCAAATGTTATGGAGGTGACATAACCCGTAAGCGTAAACTACTTGAAAAACAAAAAAAGGGGAAAAAGAAAATGCGGCAAGTGGGAAGTGTAGAAATTCCACAACAGGCTTTTATGGCGGTTCTTAAATTGAACGATTAGCCTCTTCACCAAGCTACCCGTTGCAAATTGAATTAACTACTCTTTGCTGCGATGATTTTGATTTAGTGACTTAAAAAGATACTTTTATAGGAAACCATCATAATGAATCGTATTGTAATTTATATAGTTTTCGCTTCACTTTTTTGTTTGAGATGTGATCCACCCAAAGCTGTCGAACCCAAAAAACCAAACATTGTATTTTTATTGGCCGATGATATGGGCTATGGCGATTTTGAAAGGATTGGAAGCGCAACAGAAACCCCAAACTTAAACCGAATGGCCGATAAAGGCGTTTTTTTTAGTAATTTTTATGCTGCAGGACCCAATTGCTCTCCGTCAAGAACTGGACTCATGACGGGTAAAAGCCCCGCCAAGGTAGGTATGTATAGCTACAGGCCTCCCAATCACCCACTGCACCTGCCTAATGAAGAGGTGACCCTTGCAGAGCTATTAAAAACAAAAGGCTATCAAACCGCTCATGTCGGTAAATGGCATTTAGGGGAATTGGGCAAAACGTCAAAAATTAATCATCCGCAACCCCACGAACAAGGTTTTGATTATTCCCTTGGAACTGAAAACAATGCTGAACCTTCCCATCTCAACCCCAACAACTTTCTCCGCAATGGAAAAACACTAGGGATAGTAGAGGGGTATTCTTGCCAGATCCTAGCTAAAGAATGTATAGATTGGCTTAATCATAAAAATGACGATCCATTCTTTTTATACGTAGCATTTCATGAGCCCCACGCCAAGGTAGCCTCACCGCCTGAGCTGGTTGAAAAGTATTCTGATCAGCCACTAAAAGACGCTGAATATTTGGCAAATATTGACCACTTAGATATGGCCATTGGGAAAATTTTAGATTATCTCGAGCGAAATGATTTGATGGAAAATACAATTATCATGTTCAGCTCTGACAATGGCTCTTACCGTCTTGCCTCCAATGCTGGCTTAAAAGCCGTAAAAAGTTATTTATACGATGGAGGAATACGAGTTCCAGGCATAATAAAATGGCCAGATATTAAAACTAATAAAAAAATAATAGACACCCCTGCAGGACTGGTAGACGTGGTTCCTACCATTTGTGAAATCGTAGAAATTGATCCTCCAGATAACCTTGACGGTACGAGTCTTTTACCCCTTTTAAAAGAAACTCCTTTTCAACGAAAACGCCCATTGTATTGGTTCTTTTACCGCTCTCAACCCGAGATAGCGATGCGTGTAGGAAATCATATGATCTTAGGTTTGGATCTTAATGATACAGTCCCAAGACCACACCAATTTTCTCAAGATGACTATAACTATATCAAGAACATTAGCCTTCAGGATTACGAGCTGTATGACTTAAATCAAGACTTCTCTGAGCAAAACAATATTTTTGCAACTCACCCTAAAAATGACTCTTTAAAAACTCTTCTTGAAAATCAGTTGAAAGAAATTAGAGACAATATTTTTCCTTGGGAAAATTTGCCCTTGAAATTAAATAATAGACGAAAAAAAACAGACTGGGTGCAGTACTAATCTATTTCTATTGGATATAACATTCTTTTGGTCTATGCTCTACTGAATTTATTGAAGTTGAACATATAAGGTAAAAAGATTTACCATAGATTAATGAGCCTCTCATCATTTTGATTTAATATTAATTAAAATACAGTAGCTTACGCTTCAACTTACTGACAAAATTCATTTAAATCCTGTAGTGAAAAATGACATTTCTCAATCTATAAAAATTTGGTCGGTGAAAATTGAATTTTTATATTAGAGTATGAGTCCGATTGCTTTCAAAAAAATATTGGTAGGTTTTGCCTTCTCGCCTAACTTAAAAGCGAACATTTACGAGGCTTTAAGAATGGTACACTATTTTGAAGGGGAATTGGTTTTTGTTCATGTGGGAAATAAAACGGCTGAAAAAGAATCACGTTTTAAAGAAATTGTGGCTTCCAGCCCAGTTCAATCTGAGAAAATCGCCATTCACTGGAAAGTTGGAAACCCTGTGAATACACTTTTGGAGGCCAGTGAGGAGTTCAAAGTAGACTTGATTGTTCTTGGTGCCCTAAAAAGAGAAAATGTAGTAAAATTCTATATGGGGTCGATTGCAAGGAAAATTACCCGACAAGCCAATTGTTCCGTACTCTTATTGATTAACCCCTCTGTTGAACGGAATCCTTGTCAACACATTGTAGTCAACGGTTTTGATAGTCCTCAGACCATTGATACCATTGGCGCTGCTTTTGTCGTGGCTAAATCGCTCGGGGCGAAAAAAATATCGCTGGTAGAGGAAATTAGCAGGTCAAAAGTCGCTGTTACTGTTGACGATGACAGAAGTTTAAGACGTGCTACACTCCGGAAAGAAAAATTGAGACGGCAAGAGCAAACAAGAGTAAAAGATGTAGTGCGAAATCTTCCCGATACCTTGACCAATGATGTAAATTGGACAACCCAAAGTATCTTCGGCAGTAGAGGTTACTCCATTGGCCACTATGCCAAAGTTGTCCGTGCAGATTTGCTGATCATGAATGCGCAGGAAAACCTTAGTTTTATAGACCGTCTAATTACCAGAGACATCGAACATATTTTAGCGGAATTACCCACCGATGTATTAATTGTAAACTCAAAAAGGAGATGAATAAAGCCAGCTCTTATAAGGAGTTTCTCGTGGGTTTACCCAAGAATATTTTCTCGGGTTTTGTGGTTTCTCTCATTGCTTTACCTTTGGGCTTGGGCTTAGCCATTGCCTCTGAAGCCCCTCCCATTGCGGGCATCATTGCAGCCATTGTTGGTGGTATGATAGTCTCTATAATGGGTGGCTCACATCTAACAATTACAGGGCCTGGTAATGGACTGGTAATCGTAATTCTTTCCGCTATAGTAGGTATGGGAGAAGGAGATTTGTACCAAGGTTATTTATATACTTTGGCAGCTATTATGTTATCTGGATTGTTGCTATTTGGTTTCGGAGTTTTTCGTTTAGGTGCATTGAGTGAATTCTTTCCTTCGACTGCCTTACAGGGCATGCTGGCTGCTATTGGAATTGGCATTTTAGCCAAACAATTTCATGTCATGATCGGCTTTACAGATGTCAAGGGCAATACCATCAATCAACTCCTACTGATCCCAGGTTCCATCAATAATTTACTGAGTAATTCCTCCGATGAAGCTCTTTTAGCAAGTGCTATTGGGGTATTGAGTTTAGCTTTTTTGTTTTTGTATTCCCGCATCAGAAATCCTATTTTCCAGCTAATCCCTGCACCTATGTGGGTAGTAATCGTATCAATAGGTGTGATTTATTATTACGAACTGATCTTAAAAACACCTGGGATATTGGGGTCAAACCTAATGATTACTTTACCCGACAACTTATTGGCCTCTTTACCCAGTCCAAACTTCGGCAAGCTCCTCTCGTATGATTTTATGGGTTATACCCTATCGATTACTCTAGTAGCCGTTATAGAATCCTTGTTAAGTATCAAAGCGGTTGATAAGTTAGACCCTTTAAAAAGGAGGTCCAATATCAATAAAGATCTCAGGGCGCTGGGAATCGCCACAGGGATCAGTGGGTTTTTTGGTGGGCTCAATGTGGTGACTGTAATCGCGAGAAGTTCTGTAAATGTTAACAATGGAGGAAACAACCGTTCTGCCAACTTTTTTCATGCGGCATTTCTGGTCGTTTTTATTCTTTTATTCGCCAAACAAATTCAAAAAATACCGATGCCTACACTAGCGGCAATACTTGTGTATACAGGCTATCGACTGGCCGCTCCCGAGAACTTGCTCCGCATTTATAAAATAGGAAAAGAACAGGCCATTATATTCCTATCCACCTTAGTAGCTACTCTAATTACCAGCCTTACCACAGGAATACTATTGGGTATCATAGCAACCCTTTTCGTACACATTATTCTCAATAAAAGCGGGGTTTTGTTTTCCCGTAACTGGCTTAAGCCCAATGTGCTCATGTACTTAGAAGAGGAAACGGGAAACTATTATGTGAGTGTCAAGAACTTTTGTAGCTTTTTGAACTTTTTCAAACTCAAATCTAAACTAGATGAGATTCCACCCAATGCACATGCAATTGTAGACTTCTCACTTTGTGAATTTGTAGATCATACTGTTATGGAAGGGCTAAACGATTACAGTCTTAGCTTTTCCCGCCAGAAAGGTTTTTTTGAAATCATAGGGCTTGACGTCCACGAGGCCAAAACAGAGCACCCCTTTGCAATCAGAAAAAGTTTGCCAGAGGCTTCCTTTTTAAATTTTCAAATTTCATTAACCAAAAGACAAAAGTTATTACAAAAGCTTTCGACCAGACTCGATTGGAATTACCTCCCCGACCCTATTTCAAACTATGACGACCTAGAAAGGTTTTTCTACTTCAAAACTAAGTTGGTGAACTACAGATACAACAATTTGGAAAGTAAAAACAAAGAATTCTTATTGTTCGATTTGTCCTATAGTGAAGGCGTTTTCATTGCGAAAGAAGAATTGAGATCAACTTTTTTGCAAATCAGGGCCCCAATAAAAATGCCAGTTTTTGCCATGGATAAGGAGAACTTTATGACCACTATTTTTCAGCTGTCAGGCTTAGACGACATCGACTTCAAAAAACATCCCGATTTTTCTCGGAGGTATTATTTAAGAGGTGAGGATGTTAAATCCATTCGTGCTTTTTTTACAGACGATCTGATTTTTTTCTTTGAGAGTCACCCCGCTTATTATATAGAATCCAGTGGTGAAAACATACTCATTCGCAGTAAAGAAAGGTTGGCGAGTATTCAAGAAGTAAAACAAATGTTGGCTTTTGCAGAAGAACTTCTTAAAATTCTAGACAATAAATAAAATTATCTTTTACTTTGGACATTAGTGTTCTTCTATTTTATAAAATATAAAACCCAAGATCATGAAATTTAAAATTATTTCGGTGTTAACGATTTGTGCTATTACAAGTTTAAGCGCCCAACAAAAAAGAACTATTGGCTCCGTGGAGCGACTGCTTCCTGAAATGGATCAATATGTCCCAATAGGAGCAGAAATTGAAATACTTGCTGAAGGTTTTAAATGGTCAGAGGGCCCTGTATGGGTGGAACGTCTGAAAGCCCTTTTATTTTCCGATGTACCGAATAATAAAATTTACAAATGGGATGAAATAGAAGGCCTGACAGTGTTTCTCGACCCCAGTGGCTATACAGGTATTGTACCCCGAAAAAGGAAAGGGAACCTAAATGCCGTGGGCAGAGATGAAAGTGGTTCCAACGGTTTAACTTTGGATCAAAAGGGTCAACTCATCATTTGTATGCACGGTGACAGAAGAATCGGTAAGCTTGATGATTGGGATAAGAAAAGTTTCACAACCATTGTGGGAAAATATAAGGGAAAATATTTCAATAGCCCCAATGACTTGGTATATGCCAAAAATGGTGATTTATACTTTACCGACCCCCCCTACGGTTTAAAAAAAGGGGATGATGATCCGTTTAAAGAATTGTCTTTTAACGGGGTTTACAAACTTACTCCCTCTGGGGATTTATCCCTAATTATTGACAACTTAACACGGCCTAATGGAGTAGCAATTTCCAACGATCAAAAAACGCTTTATGTGGGAATTTCCGACTCCTCCAATCAAAGAATCATGAAGTATGATATCATTCCTCAAGGTGTTAAAAATGCCAGTGTTTTTTTTGATGGTAATGAGCTGGCAAAGACAAACAAGGGGAGTTTCGATGGGTTAAAAATACATCCCTCAGGTACAGTATTCTCTACTGGTCCAAGTGGGGTTTTGGTGATTAGTCCTGAGGGAAAACACTTGGGCACTATCAAAACGAATGAAAGAAGCTCCAATTGCGCTTTTGACAGTAATTATCAATCTCTCTATATGACTTCCACTATGTACCTTACCCGAATTAAACTGTAATCTTGTGGAACTGCACTCCATAGCTTGTGGAAATTTCAAACTTGACGGTGGCGCGATGTTTGGCGTTGTGCCTAAAGCGCTTTGGGAAAAAACTAACCCCGCTGATTCAAAAAACCGTATTGAGATGTGCAGTAGGTCTCTTTTGATTGAGGAGGGCGATCGGCTTATTCTAATTGACACGGGAATGGGCAACAAACAGAATGATAAATTTTTTAACCATTATGACCGATGGGGAACGGATAACCTCGATGATTCTCTACGCGATAAAAGGTTCCATAGGGATGACGTAACCGATGTGTTTTTTACGCACCTCCACTTTGATCACTGTGGTGATGCAATAATAAAAAATGCAAACGGGGTGCTTGAGCCCGCTTTTAAAAATGCCGTTTTCTGGTCTCATGAAGATCATTGGCGGTGGGCTACTCAGCCCAATGACAGAGAAAAAGCTTCTTTCTTACCCGAAAATATTTTACCTATTGAAGAAAGTGGACAGCTTCAGCTATTGAAAGGAAGTGACTTTATACTTAAAAATACCCCTTTGGACTTTGACATCATTCTCGTAAATGGGCATACAGATAAACAAATGCTGCCGGTGTTAAAATACAAAAATAAAACGGTTGTTTTTGGCGCTGATCTGATCCCTACAGTTGGCCATTTACCCATTTCCTGTGTAATGGGATATGATACTAGGCCCCTTCTTACCTTGAAGGAAAAAAACCGTTTTTTGAAATTAGCATACGAGGAAGATTTCTTGATATTTCTCGAACATGACCCCTACCATGAATTGATCTCTCTTCAAAAGACAGAAAAAGGGGTTAGAATAAATGAAAAACATACCTTATTAAGTTTTTTTAGATGAGAAAATTCTTTTACATAATGATTTTCCCACTTACAATTTCCTGTGGGACCATTAAATTCCTTGGCAATCCTATATCTACTCCTCTTGTCGGTTATAATAAAAAGGAGCCCCTAAATGACTTCGAAAAAAAGTTCTGGCACCTATTGGACTTGAGAAAAGATAGTATTCCAGGAATGAGCGTGGAAAAGGCCCACGAAGAATTAATCAAAGGACAAAAGGGAGAAAAAGTAATCGTTGCAGTGATTGACTCTGGTGTTGATATTGAACACCCAGATTTACAAGATGCCATTTGGGTGAATAATGATGAAATCCCCAACAACAATATAGATGATGATCAAAATGGATATGTAGATGATTTACACGGGTGGAATTTTCTTGGGGATTCAGAGCAAGAGAACATGGAGTCAGTAAGACTTCAAAAAAAAGAAGTGCCTGGATCAGAAGCCTACAAAAAGTTCGAGAGGATCAGGCTGGAGAACATAAAAAGCAAAGAGCAGGAGCTAAGAAGTATTGAAGACATGACTTATAAATTCAAAAAGTCTGATAGTGTTATCAAGGTCACGCTTGGAAAAGAAAATTTCACCATTGAAGACATAGAGGATTTTTCTCCAAAAAGTTTTGCACTAATGGAGGCATTGATATTTAGAAGATTTATTAATGAAAATCAATTAACGAAATCAAAGCTTGAGGACTATCTAAAAGGAGCGAGAAGAGGGATTGATGCCCACTATAATATAGATTTTAATGGAAGAAACATCGTTGGTGACAATCCAGATGATATCAATGATACCAACTATGGAAATGGTAATGTAATCGGTCCCAAAAAAGAAGGTGCGAATCACGGTACTCATGTTTCTGGTATTATTGCTTCAAATAGGAGAAATAAGCTAGGTAATAAAGGGATATTTGATTCGGTGGAAATAATGGTTTTAAGAGCAGTACCTGATGGAGATGAATATGATAAAGATATTGCCTTGGCCATAAGATATGCAGTTGATAATGGTGCAAAGGTGATCAACACTAGTTTTGGTAAAGGTTATTCCCCTCACAAAGAGTGGGTATGGGAAGCTTTGAAACACGCAGAGAAAAATGATGTGTTAATCATCAATGCTGCTGGTAATAGCGGTGCTAATATTGATCCTGGCAGGAAAAAAACTTATGTGACAGATGAGGTTGATGGTAAAGAAATTGTTACTAACTTTCTAACTGTGGGAGCGGTTGGTTATTCCTATAGCAAGGAACAAGTTGCCTCATTTTCAAACTTTGGATCTATAAATGTAGATGTATTTGCCCCTGGGGACAAAATTTGGTCTTCTGTGCCATTTGGAAAATATCAGTATTACAGTGGCACCTCGATGGCAGCTCCTAATACAAGTGGAGTCGCTGCGGTTATCAGATCTTTTTTTCCCAAGGTGAGGGCACATCAGGTAAAGAAAATACTTATGGATTCTGGAATGCCTCTTCACCCGAAAGTGGAAGACCCTGCCTCAGGCGAGCCAGTAAACCCAAAAAAATTGTCAAGAACTGGGAAAGTGATTAACTTATACAATGCATTAATTTATGCCTCAGAAAAAGCTTACAGAAAATGAAAATCGTTCCACTGATCGCTCTACTTGCCTTCTGTTCTCAAATAAATGCTCAGAACTATTGGCAACAGGCTGTAGATTATAAAATGGATGTTGAAATGGATGTTGATACCTTTAAATACTCAGGGAAACAAGAGCTATTGTACACCAACAATTCCCCAGATAGTATCAAAAAAGTTTTTTACCATCTTTACTACAATGCCTTTCAACCTGGAAGTGAAATGGCGGTAAGAATAAAAACGGGAAAGGATGCAAATACACGATTCAAATTTGATATTGACTCTATAAAAACATCAGAGATCGGGTACTTAAGGGTGTTTAATCTCAAACAGGAGGGATATGCCTTAAAACACAAGGAGTCTGGGACAATATTGGAAGTCAAGCTGAAACAAACCTTAGGCCCTGGTGAAAGCACCCGTTTAACGCTAAATTTTGAAGGCCAGTTACCTAAATTAATACGTCGCGCTGGCAGAGAATCCTCAGAGGGGGTAGCCCTCTCTGTTGCACAGTGGTACCCTAAGATGGCCGAATATGATTATGAGGGGTGGAATGCTGAGCCTTATTTAGGAAGAGAATTCCATGGAGTGTGGGGAGATTTTGATGTAACATTGACTTTGGATAAAAGATATGCAGTAGCTGCAACCGGATACCTCCAGAACCCTACGGAGGTCGGACATGGGTACAGTGAAAAAAAAGGGAAACCAAAAAAAGGAAAACTGAAATGGCACTTTGTTGCACCTAGAGTACACGACTTTACTTGGTCAGCTGACCCGGAGTACATTCATGATACCTATCTTGGACCTAACAATGTTACTTTACACTTTTTCTATAAAAACAATCCGAAATACAATGAGAACTGGAAAAAACTTCAGCCTAAAACAGCAGAGTTATTGCGTTTTTACAATCACAACATAGGGCAATACCCATACAAACAATATACCATAGCACAAGGAGGAGACGGAGGGATGGAATATGCCATGTTAACCTTAATTACGGGTCACCGAAGTTACGAGAGTTTGGTTGGAGTAACAGCCCATGAGCTGGCGCACTCCTGGTTTCAAAACGTTCTAGCGACCAATGAGATGAAATACGAGTGGATGGACGAGGGATTTACTACTTATATTTCTACTTTGGCAGAGCAAAAGATTCTAAATAAAAAAACCGTATTTCCTTTGGAAAGCTCATACGAGAACTACCTTTATCTTGCGAGATCTGGAAAGGAACAGCCACAGAAAACCAATGCTAATCGCTATGATTACAATTTGGCTTATGAAATCTCTGCTTATAGCAAGGGAGCTGTTTTTCTTAGTCAGTTGAGTTATATTATAGGAGAAGATAAATTAGCTAAAACACTAAAAGAATATTATCTATTACATCAATTTCAACACCCCGTCCCCAATGACTTTAGACGGATAGCTGAGAGAATTTCAGGGATACAATTAAAATGGTATCTGACTGACTGGACACAAACAACCAACACCATTGATTATGGTATAATGTCTGTTGAAGGTGAAGGAAAAACAACAGTAAGGCTTAAAAGAATTGGATTAATGCCTATGCCATTGGAGATCTTGGTGAATTACAAGGGGGGCCTTTCTGAGATTCACTATATCCCCATTCCCTTGATGAGAGGAGAAAAAGAAAACCCTTATGAAATAGATTGGATAGTTCAGAAAGATTGGCCATGGGCCCACCCAGAATATAAGTTGATCCTGAATAAACCAAAAAGTGAAATCATAGACATATTTATAGACCCTACATATTATATGGCTGATATTAACCGTGAAAACAACACTTTTTTTAATAATCCGTGATTCAAAACAGAGAAGTTAAAAAGTTTAAAAGTAAAGCTAAAATTGACCTTGTTTTTAGGAGGGGAAAATTAATTAAGTCAGGGAGTTTGACTTTACATTATATAAACAAATACCATAGTTACCAGAACCTTGAAGTTGGGGTTGGTATTTCCAAAAAGGTTGTTTTTTCGGCTACAAGACGCAATCGAATAAAAAGACAAATAAATGGGGTCATAAAAAGAAATAAAATAGAGTTGCTTAATGTACTCCCAGATGGTCTATATATGATAGTGTATAAAGGAAATTTTATTGTAAGCTCAGAAAACATTAGGAAAGACTTAATGGAATTACTAGAAATCTTTAATGCCTAAAATCTAAATGCATGGTACAATAAGGGGTTACTAAATTTAAATATATCATACTCTTTTTTGACAAGCCCTAATCGTTTATATAAGATTTTTAAACACTAATTGATAAAGAATTATAAAATAGGCAACTAAGATGTTTTTTTGCTAATCTATTTATGAGGTGCCATAGACTTCATTATCTTCCTAATCCTGAAATACTCATTCTTGTTAAACTACTAAATTCATAATATATTAATTTGGAAGAGTTATAAAACTTAAAGAGATTTAGTTTATCAAACTTTTTAAGGATCATTCCTTAACTTAAATACATCTTATTTTTTCTATTCTTTTTTGATGTCTCCCTCCCTCAAATGAAGTGGTGATAAAAATATCGACCATAGCTAACGCTTCCTCTAAACTGAGAAATCTAGCAGGTATACTTAATATATTTGCGTCATTGTGTTGTCTGGAAAGTTGAGTTATTTTTGTAGACCAACACAAAGCGGCTCTTATTTCTTGATGCTTATTTGCTGTCATTGCAGCACCATTACCACTTCCACAAAGAATTATACCAAACTTTGCTCTTTTTTTTTCAACATCCTCTGCAACTGGGTGAATGAAGTCAGCATAATCAACACTGTCTTGACTGTTGGTTCCGTGGTTAAACAATTGGTGACTTTTTTTCTCTAAATGAGAAATAATAGCGACTTTCAGGTCTACTCCTGTATGGTCGTTTCCAATAGATATGTTCATTCTTCTTTTTTCTAAAATTAAATTTTATCTATTATTGTTTGTTGCTCTATTGATTGATTGTTAATAATATGAAATATTAAATATATTTTTTCTCTTAGTAAATTATATATATAAATAATTTCTTTAATTACAACTTTAATTATTATTTACAATCTTACATTTATAAATAAAACTTTTACTTTTCTTAACATTAAATTTAGTATTAAAAAAAGAAAAAAGTAAACAAATCAATGATTTTAACCGTTGTTTATATTTGTATTATTATACTCATTAACAGTATTTTATTATTATAAAGTGTATGAATAAAACGTTCACAATAATGTTTTTTATAAAAACATTATTTTTTGGTTTAGTCTTTATAAAGTAATTAACAGTATATAATAAGCATCAGTAAGATTTAAATTTTTAAAAAAAATAAATAATAATGTTGACTGTTTTAATAAGTTAATGATTCGACTAGAAAAGAAAACTTAAATTTGTAGCAGATTATATTTTAATGTCGAAAAAGAAAAAAAAGGATAGGAATATCAAGGGGAAAGTTCTTTCTGTCTTTAAAGAAAATCCTAATAAAAGATTCAACTACAAACAGATTGCATCAAAGCTGAATATAAGAGATACTCAAAAAAGAAATTCTATAATAAAAGTACTAGGACAACTCAGTGCTAAGAAGATTATAAATCATTCAGAGACAGGAAAATACACCCTATTGGCTGATAAAAAGAATTATTTAGAGGGCAATATTGAAATGACCTCTTCAGGTAATGGATATTTAATACAAGGAGAAGATGAGGAAGATGTTTTTATAGCAAGAAAAAATACAAATAGAGCACTTGATGGTGACAGAGTTTTAGTTTATCAGATAAAAAGAAGGAATAACGGGAAGAGAGAGGGAGAAGTTGTTGAAATTAAAGAACGAGCCTCACAAAATTATATCGGTGTATTTGAAAGAAAAAAAGATTTCGGTTTTGTCAATACTCGTATGTCAAATATGTTCACTGACTTTTTTATAGAAAAGGAGGAAATGAAAAATTATGATAATGGGGATAAGGTGATTGTTAATTTAAAAGACTGGCCCAAAAAAGCCTCTTCGCCCTTTGGGAAAATTATAAAATCTCTAGGAAAACCAGGAGAAATAAATACAGAGATGCATACCATTATGTTTGAGTATGGTTTTCCAGAAGATTTCTCTCCAGAGGTAAAGGATTTTGCCCAAAATCTGGATTTAAGAATTGAAGAAAGTGAAATTAAAAAAAGAAGGGATTTTAGGGGAAAAACAACTTTTACTATTGATCCCATCACAGCCAAAGACTTTGACGATGCCCTTTCATTTACTCCATTAGGAAATGGGAAAATAGAAATAGGAATTCATATTGCAGATGTATCTCACTATGTTCAACCCGACAGTATTCTTGATGAAGAAGCGTATGATCGTGCAACATCTGTTTATCTAGTTGATAGGGTTATTCCTATGTTACCGGAGGCTTTATCCAATGGTGCTTGTTCGTTAAGACCACATGAAGAAAAATATACTTTTTCGGCAGTTTTTAATGTAAATAATAAAATGCAAATTGAGAAGGAATGGTTCGGAAAAACAATAATCTTATCAAATCACAGATTTTCATACGAAGAGGTTCAATACATTTTGGATAGCCGAGACCCCACAGTAGGAAAAGAAGCATCCATAACAGGTGAGGAGTATAAAGTATCAAACAAGATATTTGATGCGCTACAACAGCTTGATATATTCGCTAAATTATTAAGGAGTAAAAGAATGTCAAAAGGAGCTATATCATTTGATAGAGTTGAAGTAAAATTTAATTTAGACAATGAAAACAATCCCGAAAGTATATTTTTAAAAAGTTCAAGAGACGCTCACAAACTGGTTGAAGAATTCATGCTATTAGCAAACAGAAGAGTTGCTGAGTTTATTGGTAAACAAAAACCAGTAAAATCTTTTGTTTATAGGGTCCATGATCATCCTGATGAGGACAAACTCAACAGTCTTAAAAAAATTGTTACCAATCTTGGTTACCAACTCAATCTAGAAAGTAAACAGGTTAATTTGGCGCTCAATAAACTATTGATAGACTCACACGGAGAGAAAGAACAGCAGCTCATAGACACGTTAGCCATCAGGTGCATGAGTAAAGCAATTTATACTAAGGACAACATAGGGCACTACGGTTTGGCATTTGACTATTATACACACTTTACGTCGCCTATTAGAAGATATCCTGATGTATTGGTACACAGACTTTTAGAGTTTTATTTAAATGGACAAGATAATATAAATACTGCTGCGCTAGAGGAGGCTTGTCTACATTCTTCGAACAGAGAACAATTGGCTACAAAAGCAGAAAGAGATTCTATAAAATACATGCAAGTGAGGTTTATGGAAGACAAAATAGGGCTAAGTTATGAAGGAGTAATATCTGGGGTAACAGATAGAGGATTATTTGTTGAAATAATAGAAAATAAATGCGAGGGATTGGTAAAAATCACTGAGATGAGAGGAGACTACTTTGTTTATGAAGAAAAGACACATAGGCTTATTGGACGTAGAACAAAAAAGATATACCAATTAGGCGATCCCGTAGCAGTAAAAGTTGATAAAACAGACATTCTCAAAAGACAATTGAATTTCATTTTGGATGAATAAAAAGAATAATTACTTAATTTTGATTAAACCCAACCAAATGAATATGTTACGGTTTCTATTATGGTTTTTATTTGTTTTTATTTACACCCCTTCTATCTATGCCCAAGAAGAGGAACAATCAGTAAATCAATCACCTTCACAAAATCATGAAAGACAAATCAACGTAAATGACTTTATAAACCTTAAAGTGTACTCAGGAATTGAGGTTAAACTTATACCCGCTGAGGAAAATAAGCTATTAATTAGTGGAGAAGATCGTATGGATGTTGTTGCAAAAATTAAAGGCCAAACTTTAAAAATAAGACATTCATTGGAACATATTTTGAACCCTACTTTTACTTATGTTGAGTTGTATCACAAAGGAGAAATTGATGAAGTTTCATTGTATCAAGGAACAACAATAAAGGCAGACAGTATTTACCGGCAAACCAGTATTACCCTAAAAGTACAGGAGGGTTCTACAATGAATTTTAAGTTTGAGGGACAGAAGCTAACCTCCATGGTAAGTACAGGCGGAAAGCTTTTCCTATCAGGGAAAGTGACTAACCATCAGTCTTCTGTAAGCAGTGGAGGTGCCTGTGAGGGGGAAATATTTAAAACAGAACAGACTAAGGTTAATGTCACCGCGGGGGGTTTATCTTATGCATATGCTTCAGAGTTACTAGAGGCTAAAGTAACAGCGGGAGGAATTATAAGAATATATGGTAATCCAAAAAAAATGGTAACCAAGAAGGCCATCGGAGGGCAAATCTTTGAAATGAAATAAACAAACGCCATCTCTTCTACAGCAGTTAGAGGCATCGAGCGGATTCGAACCGCTGTTCAAGCTTTTGCAGAGCTCTGCCTAGCCACTCGGCCACGATGCCATGTACCAAAAATACTAAATTTTAGCATTTTAAATTTTAGCGATGTTTTTTCAAACGTACACATACTTCTCTTATATCTCCCTTGATGGGAGGATTTTGCTTTGCCACCGTAATGTCTACGGCATTGACTTTAGCAAAGTCCTTCATTATCTGATGAACGATACGCTGTACAACATGCTCCAAAAGCTTAGAACGGATAAGCATTTCATTTTTGACTATATATAGAAGCTTTACATAATCTACAGCGTCATCAAGATCATCGGACCGTGAAGCTTCCTCCATGTTTGTCTCAACCTCAAGATTGACAATATAATCACTTCCTATTCGTGCCTCTTCCTCCATGCACCCGTGAAATGCATAGATTCTGATATCGTTTAGTATTACGCTTCCCATTGGCTAGTCTTTTCCTCAAATATATAAACCTTGTGGTTATTTAATGAAATAAGCTTTTAATATATTTGAAAAAATTTATAATGTCAAAAAAGGTACTTAATTTCATTGAACACATTATTCAGGAAGACCTGAGTAAGGGGCTTTCAAACCACCTTTTAAGGTTTAGATTTCCTCCTGAACCCAATGGTTACCTTCACATCGGACACCTGAAGGCCATCTGTCTTAATTTTAATCTAGGAGATAGGTATAACGCCCCTGTCAATTTAAGATTTGATGACACGAATCCTGCTAAAGAAGAAAGCCGATATGTAGAGGCCATAAAAAACGATATTGAGTGGCTGGGTTTTCGTTGGGATAAAGAATGCTATGCCTCAGACTATTTTCAGCAACTATTTGACTGGTCTAAAGCCATGATAAATAGGGGATTAGCATATGTTGATTCTCAAACATCAGAAGAAATTTCTCAACAAAAAGGAACACCAACTCAACCTGGAACAGCCAGTCCTTTTCGCTACCGATCTGTAGAAGAAAACCTTAAGCTTTTCCAACAGATGAAAGAAGGAAAATACGCTGAAGGCACCCATGTTCTGCGTGCAAAAATTGATATGTCGTCACCTAACATGTTGCTAAGAGATCCCGTAATGTATCGTGTGCTTTATAAAACTCACCATAGAACTGGTGATGATTGGTGTATATATCCTATGTATGATTGGGCTCATGGCGAATCTGATTATATAGAACAAATCTCCCATTCTTTGTGCTCTATGGAATTCAAACCTCATCGAGAACTTTACGATTGGTTCTTAGAGGCATTATCCCCTCTAGATAGAATACGTCCAAAACAAAGAGAATTTGCCAGACTCAACGTTTCTTTCACGGTAATGAGTAAGAGAAAACTCAAATCACTTATTGACCAAGAGCATGTTACGGGATGGGATGACCCGAGAATGCCTACTATCAGCGGCTTGAGAAGAAGAGGATTTACGCCCCAAGCCCTCCAAAACTTTGTCAACACAGCAGGTGTTGCCAAAAGAGAAAATCTAATAGATGTTTCCCTTCTAGAGTTTTGTGTACGTGACCATTTAAATAAAATTGCTCCAAGGGTAATGGCTGTTCTTAATCCAGTTAAGCTTACCATTAAAAATTATCCAGAGAAACAAATTGAAATGTTGGAGGCAGAAAACAATCCAGAGGACGAAAGTGCAGGATCCAGAGAAGTTCCTTTCTCTAGGAGCCTATATATAGAAAGAGAAGACTTCAAGGAGGAAGCTAATAGAAAGTTTTTCAGGCTTACTCTCGGCAGGGAAGTGCGACTCAAGAACGCTTATGTAATTAAAGGAGAAGAGGTTGTCAAGGACGCCGAAGGGACTATTACCGAAATTATTTGCACTTACGATCCGTTAAGCAAGAGCGGATCAGGGAGCCAAGAAAGTCAAAGGAAGGTGAAAGGCACCTTACACTGGGTTTCGACTTCGCAAGCCCATCCTATCAAGGTAAATTTATATGACCGTTTATTTTCTGTAGAAGAGCCCGACAAAAACAAGGAGGAAGATCCTACTCAATTCATCAATCCAAACTCTTTATCACAAGTACAAGGCTATATTGAACCTAGTGCGTCAAGAGCATCGTTAGGAGCTAAATTTCAATTCCAAAGACTGGGGTATTTTATCCTTGATGAAAAAACATCCGATGGAGAAATGGTTTTTAATAAGACCGTTGGTTTAAGAGATACTTGGAAAAAAAGGTAGTTTATTCTTCTGTACTTTTTTTGTCCTGTTTCTTCTGATTTTCCATTTTCATTGCTTCCCCAATTTGATTGCTGGCGCTGAACGAAGCTACCATATTGTTGAGCATGTCACTTCCAGCCTGAGGAGAATTGGGCAGTAATATAAGGTTGCTATTGGTTTCTTCTCCAATTGACTGAAGAGTATCATAGTGTTGTGTAACTACAATTAGTGCTGATGCCTCTTGTGAATTGATTCCAACATTATTTAGTACATCCACAGACTCCTCCAGACCACGTGCTATTTCTCTTCTTTGATCTGCAATTCCTTGCCCTTGGAGCCTCTTACTTTCTGCCTCTGCTTTAGCCTTCTCAACAATTAAAATCCTTGCGGCATCTCCTTCATACTGAGCGGCAATTTTTTGTCTTTCAGCGGCATTAATTCTGTTCATAGCCGTTTTCACCTCGCCGTCTGGGTCAATATCTGTTACCAACGCTTTGATAATATCATAACCATAATTGACCATAGCATCATTTAACTCCCCTTTGACAGCGTTGGCGATTTCATCTTTTTTCTCAAAAACATCATCAAGTCTCATTTTGGGAACTACTGCACGTACTACATCAAAAACATAAGATGTAATTTGATCCTGTGGAAAGTCTAGCTTGTAGAAAGCGTCGTAAACATTGTTAGGGAGGATCTTATATTGAACGGATACTTTTAGTTTTACAAAAACGTCGTCCTTGGTCTTGGTTTCTACAATTACATCCAACTGAAGTATCCTTAGGCTTACTCTTCCTGAGATTTTGTCGATTAAAGGGATCTTAAAATGTAGCCCTGGTTTCCGAATAGCTATAAATTTACCGAATCGTTCGACTATTGCCGAGGTTTGTTGCTTAACAACAAAAATCCCTGAGATTAAAAATAACACAATTACAAAAACAATTACATAAGTAGTTAGATCCATGATTTCTTAATTAAGGTGATTATAAAGTTTTTCAAGTCTCATTAAAGTTATTTCATTTCCCAAAACTTCGCAAACTTCAAAGATGTTGGGGCCACTTAAATTTCCAACAATGGCAAGCCTCAAAGTTTGCATTATAATTTTGAAAGGCAATTGCTCTTTTTTGTTCCACTCTTGAATTTTGAATTTCCATTCATTTATGGGAATGCCGTTTTCTACCAAGTTGGTAAGTTGATCTAAAATTTTTTTCGGATTGTGTTTTTGTATTTTGTTTATCACCGATTCGTCATAGGTCTGAGGATCATTTAAAAACAGTTTAGATT